>ERZ842401.3845-NODE-3845-length-18181-cov-6.004855_pt1 | contig 18181 bp, 12 predicted proteins | sample MGYA00521270_ERZ842401 | MGnify/ENA primary metagenome ERZ842401 (study PRJEB31892, sample SAMEA3878208) | bioreactor metagenome | biome: Moose rumen | place: Sweden | collected 2011-10 | study: EMG produced TPA metagenomics assembly of the PRJEB12797 data set...
CTACACCATCGGTATCAAATTTGGCTATGCCGTCATCGGTCTTGACATCAGCTTGTTGAATACCGCCATAGACAGTTGCAAACAACCAATTGAAGTTTTTGTCATAGCGATAGTATAATCCTGCTAAATAGCTGTCGATGTCGATTTCAGAACCGATTTTTGAGCGGAATTTGCTTCCCTTACCATTCAACTCATATTCACCTTTACGATAAGAGGCAAATACACCCAAGGTATTATGCAAATCATTCTGAATATCAAATCCGGCTTCCAAGCCCCAGATTTTGGCTTCCATATCAACAGGTTTGTCGATATTGGCACTCTCACCCTGAGCAAGCGCCCAAACATTGCGAAGTTTTTTGCCATCCCAGTTGTAATCATAGATACCGCAATGAGAGTTAAATTCACGTCCGGCATCTATTTTGCCTTTGATATTATGAACAACACTTCGAGTTTGTTCTATTGCAGCCTCGTGCAAGCCGATACCGGCAACAACTTCAGGAGTATAATTTTTGACCGGATCGGGTTTGGGATCCGGAGTAGGCTTCGGATCAGGATCAGGGGTTGGTTCCGGATCAGGAGTTGGTTCATCTCCACTACCATCGTCATAATCTTGGTTTTTCATATCAGTCAGGTTCAGATACCAGGTTGAACCGCTATCTTCACCTTTAGCATTGACAGAACCATCCCACATATAAGGACTACCGATTACACGGGCTATGCTGAAGCTTGAAGCTGTATTTTCATCATCAGCCGGGGCAAACAGGAACGGTACAACTGCGTCGTCCTTATTATCCAAGACATCAGGGTTGAGTGAGTTGACCAATACGTTATAATCACCTTCAACATCTCCGGAAACATGAATTTGTCCGGTGTTTACCGCATTGTTGGCTTTGTCAACCTCGACATCAACCGTGATGATTGGCGCTGAAGCCGAACCAGTAGATGAAGATGCACTCATACTTTGAGCATAAACTCTCGAGTTCAAGCCCAAATGAGTGATAGAATTTGAACCTAAGGTAAAGTTAGTTACATTTTTAACGTCATTATTGAACTTAACCACACCTGTGCCATCGCCGGTGATATTGACGTTATAAGTTGCTCCATCAATAGCGTCATTAAAAGTTATTGTACCATTGTTCAACGCTGACAAATTAAGAGCAGAGTTGCTCATATAAATGGCATTGCTTTCACCGTTTACTTTATTGCCATCAAATAAAGAGGTTCCGTTGTCAGCAGTAACTAAAAGGTCTTTGCTTGAATAAATTGCACCGCCTTTTGATTGTTCATTACCTTCAACATAATTGTCAATAAAATTAGAATTTATAATATTACCAATTCTTGAGGTTGCATTGATAGCACCGCCTTGAGCATAAGAAGATTCGGATATAGCATAGTTGCCGATAAAGTCGCCACTAACAATTCCAAGCAACGAACCCTGGTGCTGAATAGCACCACCTCGTGCGTTTTGATTAACTGAATGTGTATAGTTATTGATGAATTTTCCGCTGATACTGTCTACATTTCCACTACTAAAAATAGCACCCCCTATAACTGAAGTTGTAGTTGATTGAACATAGTTACCAATAAAGTCGCCAGTAATGTTAGCAATATCAGATACGTTGGCATAAATTGCACCACCCCCAGAATTTAAAGTTTTCGCTTGAATATAGTTACCGATAAAATCTCCCATGATATTGCCCAAAATACCGCCTTGAGTGCGAATAGCACCACCATCCTTTGTAGCATGGTTACCAACAAAGTAGCCGTCAATATCACCAAAATTGACATTATAGAAATAAATAGCACCACCATCCCTTGTAACTATTTGATGTTCCGCACTATTACTAACAAAGTCTGAAGTTAAATTAATGTTACTGTAATCTGGATCATTGATACAAATCGCAGCACCACTGCTACTCTGAACAATATCTTTGAACAACTTTGATGCAACATTGTCAGCAGTCAGGTTATTTTCAAGCCTTGTATTGGTCTCGGTATAGCCATCAGGCTTATTGTAGGTGTAGTAAAATGTTGTCGGAGTATCGGAGCCGGGGAGCTGAACGTCAACACTGCCGGTCGAGCCGGTGCTGTCTGTTGACCAGGCAACTTTTTCTCCGGTAAGCCCATTCAAATAGTCAGCATTTATATCAACCGCCCACACCGGGGGAGATAAAAATGTTCCGCTCAACAATGCAATTATAACAGGGGATAGATGTTTCATATTTTTCTCCATAAACGTTGGTTTATGGTGAAACAAATTTTCTTTACATAATTGTTTATTTTTTAACGATTATTTAATCTTTAGAATATGTATTTTTTATGGAAAACTAGACCAAGGTTTATGGTGAAGTGAGATTTTATAATAAAACCGCTCGTTTCCGAGCGGTTTTTTGTTTAATTATTCTTCGATCCGTTGCCGTTTTTCCAACAGTCTTTCCGTAATTGTTTGGAACAAAACATACAACATCGGAATAATAATCAGTCCTACACCCGTACCTATCAACATTCCGTAGAACACCGGAACACCGATTGCAATACGGCTGTTTGCACCTGCACCGCTGGCAACCACCATCGGCAGCACACCCAAAATAAACGTAAACGCAGTCATCAGCACAGCACGAAATCTCTCCTTCAAACCAACCAACGCCGACCGCTCGATACTTGTGCCTCTTTGTCGCTCTTCTTTGGCAAATTCCACAATCAAAATTGCGTTTTTAGCTGCCAAACCGACCAACAAAACCAACCCTAACTGCGCATAAATTGACAACGGCAATCCATGGATAAACAAGCCGATAAGCGCACCCACCATTGCCACCGAAACCGATGCCAAAACCGGTACGGGGGTTGACCAGCTCTCATATTGTGCAACCAAGAATAAATAAGCAAAAGTAATTGCCAACAAAATCAAACTTCCGATTGTACCTTGGTTGGCTCGTTCCTGAAAACTCATGCCCGACCAATCATATCCGTAACCTTGCGGCAAAGTCTCTTGTGCAATTTTTTCCAATCCGGCCATAGCTTCACCACTGCTTACTCCTGGACGGGCAATCGCCGTAATTGCCGCTGTCGGATATTGGTTATAACGACTGACGGCACGCGGTCCTAAAACCTTGCGCAGACTGATCATACCGCCCAACGGCACCATCTTGCCCTCATTATTCTGAACATACAGGTTATTAATGCTTGCAATGTCTTTACGGAACTTCCAATCCGATTGCAACACGACTTTGTTAACCTGCGTTCCGAAATTTACGTCGTTTATATATGAAGATCCCAAATATTGTCCCAATGTACTGTAAATATTGCCTACAGAAGTTTTGCTTGCCTCTGCCTTTTCACGATTGACATCAACAAAAATCTGCGGAGTTTCAGCATTATAGGTCGAAAAGGCGTACATCAACAACGGTGATGTGTTCATCTTGGCTAACAACATCTTCAAAGCATTGTCCAACGCCTGCGGATTACTGCTGTCCAACTCCTGTAAACGAAAATCCATACCGTTCGTATTACCCAATCCCATAATCGCCGGCATTTCGAACATATTAATTTTTGCCTCAGGAGTAGTTGCGGCAATCTCGGCATTAACCTTGTTCAAAATGTTGGTAGACAACAAAGACTTGCTTGTACGCTTGCTCCACGGATCCAAAATAACCGCCATAAAAGCTACGTTTTCGCCATCACCGCCAATCATGCTGACACCGGCAATATCCATCACGTGACTAACACCCTTAGTGCTTTTGATATGCTTCGCGACACGTTCAACCACTTTTTCTGTACGCTCACGCGATGCACCTTCCGGCAACTGAATATCAACCATAAAAATACCCTGGTCTTCATTCGGAATAAAACTGGTTTGGCTTATTTTCATAATTCCGCAAATCAGCAATATAATCAGACCAAAAATCACTGCAATGGCACTGACACTGCGCCCGCCTATCGCAGCAATACTCAAATATCTGTTGCGAGATCTCTCCAAAATCTTACTGAACAAATACAGTGGACCGCTGTCTTTGTGTTTTAGCGGACGTAAAATTGTTGCACACAGCGCCGGCGATAATGTCAGCGCATTTAAGGACGAGAACGACACAGATGCCGAAATTGCAACAGCAAATTGCTGATAAATACGTCCGGTAATACCGCCCATAAAACCAATCGGCACAAAAATTGCCAACAAAACCAAGGTTGTCGCAATAACCGCACCCGAAACCTGCTCCATCGCCTTAATTGTGGCTTCTTTTGGCGACAACTTCTCCGATTCCATCAAGAACAAGACACGTTCAACCACCACAATTGCATCGTCTACCACCAAACCAATAGCCAATACCAACCCGAACAATGTCAAAATATTCAAACTGAATCCCATCACCAACAACACCGCAAATGTCGCAAAAATCGACACTGGAATTGTAACCGACGGAACCAAAGTTGAACGCCAATCCTGCAGGAAAATGTAACAAACAAAAACCACCAACAAAAATGTCAGTACCAATGTCATTACCACTTCTTCAATAGAAGTCTTAATGTATTCAGTCGCATCGTAGGCAATATTTAGCTCAAAATCCTTCGGATACCGGGCTTCCAAGCGTTTCATTTCGGTTTTCAAATTGTTCATTGCCTCAATAGCGTTTGCACCTGACAACAAATTTACCGCAATAGCAACTGACGGAGCTCCGTCAAATTCTGCTCTTGCACGATAGTGCTCTTCACCGATAGTAACTTTTGCCACATCTTTCAAACGCACCAGCCCGCCTTCCTCATTGGTGCGAACAATAATATTTTCAAAATCTTTGACCTCATTCAGACGACCTGTCGTTTGCAAAGTATATACAGTCTGTTGAGTTCCATCACCCGGCATAGCACCGACTTTTCCCAAAGACGGCTGAACATTTTGCCCTCTTATGGCCGCCGCAATAGATGAAATCGGTAAATTCAGCGCAGTAATTTTATCAGCATCTAACCAAACACGCATACTCAAAGGTGGCGCATAAACATTAACCTCGCCGACGCCGTTAACCTTAATCAGGTTTTTCTTAATATTGTTTTGCACATAGTCGCTCAATTGTAAAGCACTCATGCTACCGTTGGGAGAGCGCGCCACTAAAAAACCTAAAATATCAGTTGAACGTCTGAATACCGTAACCCCTTGCTGTTGCACATCTGATGGCAGTTTTGACAAAGCCTGTTGCACACGGTTTTGTGTTTTTACTTGTGCCAAATCAGGATCAACACCAACCTTGAAAGTTACCGTCAAACGATAAGTTCCTGAAGAATCAGAAGTTGAGTCCATATACAACATATCTTCCACACCATTGATGGCTTCTTCCAACGGAATACCTACCGTATTGGCAACCACCTCGGCACTGGCTCCCGGGTATGTTGCCGCCACCATAATTGTCGGCGGAGTAACTTCCGGGTATAATGAAATCGGCAACGAAAAAAGTGAAATCACGCCCGCCAACGTCAATACAATGGAAATAACTATCGCAAAACGCGGACGTTCAATAAAAATCCTTGAAAACATCGGTTGTTATTCCTCCACCTTTATATTTTCGGCTCTAACCTTTTTGCCGTCCGCGGCTTTTTGCAAACCTTGGACAATCACTCTATCACCGGAGTTCAAACCGCCGGTAATAACCTGACGAGAACCGATAGCTTCGCCCAAAGCCACACGGCGTTGTTCAGCTATATTATCATTGTTTACCACCATAACATAATTGCCGTGTTCATCTTGTCCGACAGCCGATTGCAAAACCGTAATTGCTTTTTTGCTCACCCCGGAATCAATTTTCATATTGACGTAACTGCCGGGAATAAGCAGTTCATCATCATTCTTAAATTCCGCATATACAGCTATCGTCGCAGTGTTGGTATCAATAGAATTATCCATAAACTCGTTTATTGATGACATCCTTAAAACTTTTCCGTTCGGCAACTCAATCCTTGCATTGACATGCTCATTGCGCATACCGCTTTGTAAAATGCTGCTAATCTCTTTATCAGTCATTGAAAAAGTAATTCTGACCGGGTTCATCTGTACGATTGAGGCCAACACACCGGTTGCCGAGCTTACGAAATTGCCTTCCGTAACTTTTGCCTTGCCGATTTTTCCCGAAAACGGAGCCTTAATTTCCGCATGTTCTAGATCAATTTTTGCCAAATTATAATTGGCTTCTGTTTGTTTTACGGCAGCTTGTGCCTGCAATAAACTCGAATATGCCTCGTCCAATCTGGCCTCCGAGGCAAACTTTTGTTGATTAAGCGATTTTTGACGGCGATAATCTTTTTCAATTTTGGTCAAACTTGCCTTGGCCGAATCAAGTTCCGCCTTACGTAAATCTGCAGTAGCCTGATAACGCTGTTTTTCAATCACAAACAAAACATCGCCTTCTTTAACCACTGACCCTTCATCAAACTTAACTTCTTCCAAATATCCGCTGACTTGTGGTTGCAAATTAACCGAATTAAGTGCCTCCACATGCCCTATAACACTGCTGAACGGAGTAACATCTTCTTCAGTTACCGTTTCCACCAGCACATACGGATCTCCGCCGGCTCCGCCCATCATTGCCATCATATTAGGTGTTAAACGTGATTTTAAAAACCAACCGATTCCAATACATACACAAACGCCGACAACACGCCATACAATTTTATTGCTGTCCATTTTTCCCATTACCATCTTAACATTCCTTCCTTAGTTGGTTTAATATCATATCCAATCCGTATAAAAAACTTTTTTTCAAGCTCACGTTTGATGATTCTCTTTTCAAAACATAATAATACAAGGCACCGCGCCACTGATTAACAATCACCAATGCTGCTGTCTTAATATTAACACCGGACATTAATTGTCCATTTTTTTGCGCAGAGGTCAAGGCTTTTTGAATTATATCCAACCCAAAAACTCTAATATCGCCGAGTTTTTCGGCTACCTTATTAAAAATTGCATCCGACCACTCAACTTGTGCCATCACAAAAAACATAAACTTTTGCAAATCAGGATTGTGCTCTATATAATTAATTTCACGCACAAATAATTTGCGTAATTCATTCAAATCAGCAGGGACACCGCCCTTTTCTTTCATCGGCTCAAACTTATCTTTAATGTGATATTGTATCAATGCAGCCAAAAGCTCGCCCTTATCCTTAAAATGCCAATATACGGCACCTTTTGTCATATTTATTCGCTGCGCAATATCATCAAAAGACGTTCTTGAAAAACCTCTTTCATAAAAACAATCAAGTGCTGCCTCTAATATGCGAGCCTTAGTATTTTCTGTGTCTTCTTTTGTTTTTCTCACTCCAAATCGTCCTGTTATTGAACATACATTCTAGTAGGTATGTATATCTTTTTTAACAAGAATACAAGCAAAAAATGTGTAGAACCACCAATTTTTATTTATTTAATTTATAATTCTAATATAATTAAGCCGTTATAACAATTTGGAGGACTAGTCTATGAAAAAATATATTGCCGAAATGTTCGGCACATTTGTACTTGTTTTCATCGGTTGCGGAACTGTTGTCTTTTCTGCTCCGACTGTTGGGAATATTGGTATTGCTCTCGCCTTCGGTTTAGCCGTTACCGCCATGGCTTATGCCATTGGTCCGGTTTCCGGGGCTCATGTTAACCCTGCCGTAACTCTCGGCGTATACAGTGCCGGACGCATGTCTGCCAAAGATGCTCTCGGCTATATCATCTTTCAGTTTATCGGTGCAACACTCGGCGCCGCCATTTTAGTCATTATGGCCAGCAATCGCGCTTCCGGAATTGACGTTGCAGTTGATGGACTGGGACAAAACGGCTGGGGCGCCGGGTACGCTGATGAATATAATCTTGTAGCAGCTCTGCTTTTTGAATTTATTGCTACATATATTTTTGTAAAAGTAATTTTGCACACCACTGCCGCAGACCTCAAAATTGCCGGTGTTGTCATTGGTTTAACCTTGGTCGTATTACATATTGTAGGCTTGCAAATTACAGGTGTGTCTGTCAACCCCGCCCGCAGCTTTGGTCCGGCCGTATTTGTCGGTGGCATTGCCCTCAAACAGTTATGGTTATTCTTGGTTACTCCCGCTGTTGCCGGACTTCTTGCCGGCCTCGGTTGCCGTTTCTGCCCTTGTTGCAAAAAATAACCTGCCCTTAAACATAAAAAAGTCTCGTAAATAACGAGGCTTTTTTGCATATAAAATTTATTTTGAATTTATTTTTTACTATGTTATACTATCTTCCGAATTACGGGAGTATACGAAATGAAAAACGAAGAAATCAAGAAAAAGCTTGAAAAATTATCCATGCTGCAACAGCAGTTAAAAGCACTTCGTAACTCACAGGGAGAAGAGTTCAATCCTGAAGACGAAGATCTCTTATCGCATACCGAACTCCTCGAAGAAGCTCTAAAAAACTATATGTATCAATTCGGACTGTCCATTTATCGCAACAAAAAAGGTAAACGGTTTTTCAAAAAATTCATTCATGACGAAGATGAAGTTCGCGGTTTCGACGAACTTGAACCTCAATGCTTTGAGTTTGTTGAAAATCACCCAAGCTTTTTACAACGCTTGCTTGAATATAAACCGGCTGACCGATTAATTATGAATTACAGCATTGAGGACACTGTTGACAGCTTGTATGCCAAAGATCCGCAAATGGTTGAAGTTTTTGATGAACTCGTTAATGAGGAATCTCAACACTATATGTCAGTCATTTACAATTCTAAACTTGACTCACAAATCGAAAAGACTTTTGATATCAAAAATGAAATTAATACCCCTCAAATTGATATCAAACTCAATGCCCCAGATATTGCCGTCAGTGATATTGAAAAAGAATTTGCTCCAGCCAAAAAACGCGCCAAAGTAAATAAAAGCTCCCGCAGCAAATATGGTTGTGGCAAAGACAACGTCAAGAAAAAATCTTCAACCAAGACCTCTCGAACGGCATCAACCCGTCTGTCTAAAGACAATACAAATGAGCGCTAAGAAAAAAGCACCGAATTCGGTGCTTTTTCATTTTGTGTACGAGGCTCGTCTGATGCGATCATTTATTGCCAACCCCAAACCTTCTTCCGGTATTGGAGCAACCGCAATCCCTTTTTCTCCGGCCATATCATCAGCCAAACGCATATATGCAAACAAATTAGCGGCTGCTTCATGCAGATTGGCGTTAACACTTAAATTAAGGTCAGCTCTTGGACAATATCCGAAACCAATGTAAAACTCTCCGTCTTCAGGCTCCTCAACATTTATACGAAAACGATGCTCTGGAGCATAATGACGCAACATCTGCCCCGGAGAACTCGGTTTATCAGGATCACCATGCGAAATAAGAACTTTCTCATGTAAAAAGTCTTCTATATCCTCCTTAGCTATGCCGCCGGCACGGAGCAAAAACACATCTTTTCCCGTAACGTCGACAATTGTTGATTCCACACCGACAGCACATTTTCCGCCGTCCAAAATCATATCAACCCGATTTCCTAAACTTTCTTCCACATGTTCTGCCGTGGTCGGGCTGATCGTCTGAGAACGATTGGCAGACGGTGCCACAATCGGCACACCGCTTTGACGTATAAGTTCTAGCGCCACCGGGTGGTTAGGCATGCGTACGGTTGCGGTTGGCAACCCTGCACAAGCCAAATCAATAGCTGTGTTATGTTCTTTTCTTTTCAATACCATAGTAAAAGGCCCCGGCCAAAACTTATGAGCCAACGCCAAAGCACGCTCATCAACTTCAACATAATTTTGCAAAAAATCAATATCGGCAATATGTGAAATCAGCGGATTAAAAGTCGGTCTGCCTTTGGCTGCAAAAATACTTGCAACAGCCTTAGCATCATAAGCATTAGCCCCCAAGCCATAAACCGTCTCGGTCGGAAAAGCCACCAAACCTCCGTCCCTAATCACCTGTGCCGCTTTTTGCATATTTTGCGGATTAACGCTATAAATGTTAGACATCTTGCAATCCTTATTTTCTACCACCGTTTTTATTAACATACATTGCGGCGGTTTTACCACGTTGTGAGCTGTTTTGCAAGTCCAGACCATTTACAAAGCTCTCGATTTTATTCAAATGCACCAAATTATTTCCGTGTGCCGGAGCCGGTATAATTTTTCGATTCGGATAACTAAAATCATGTACAATATAGTGCTCAAAATCTAACATTGCCGCACAATATTGAGGCAACAAAATCTTTTCATAACCGATAATTCCATCTTCCATCTCAACTCTGCGTTCCAACTTATGTTTCAGACGATGAATATTATTTTCTACCATTGCCAATGAATTGGGATTATTTACTTCCGGATATGATGCAATATCATTGGGACAATATACCGGATTTTTATGATCAATACTAAATCCCGGACCGCTAATAATCTGCCCTTTATACTCAAACTCAAAGCTATCGGCACAGCCTCTGGTATACATATTTTCTATCAATCTGTCGACATATGCCGGATGCACACCGTTATCACGCAACAGAGCATAAAAATCCTCTTCGTTTTCACGAATAAATACTTTTACAAACCCTTCTTTTTCTCGATATTTTACAAAATCGTCATAACAAAACTCTTTAACAAAATCTCTAAAATCGGATATCCTCATGTTTACAATAACATTGGGCGAAATCCCCTTTGATACCAAATTGACCAGCAACGGATACTCTATCGACTCATAGCTCTTATAACCCTTCATTTCACGCTCATATACGGAATCTCGCAGTGCCTGACGATACATTCCCATACCGAACATTTTATCGCGTTTTGTTTTTCTCTTTTTCAGAGCCGCAAGATATTCCGGTGATAAATATTCACTTACAATGTCAGATATCCTTCCGTTGCAGTCATCTCTAATCAAATGCTTATGTTCTGGCGAAATAGGATTTTCCGGCGTAACAATCAGCGAACAATTATTATTGATAACATATCGCCTGAGCAAACTGACCAAGTGCTTTTTATCATCGCCGTTTGGGAGAGCGACAAGCGCTTTCATTGCAGAATCCAAAATGTATTTTGCAGTCTCGTAGTAGCGTCTTGCTTCAACCATATCTTTTCTTGATTTTCCGCTCACGATAATATCCTTTCTTCAATTTTGTCTAGAGTATACCTGATTTTTTTGCAAATGTCTAAACTTTTATTTAAGCATTTTTCATCTATAATAACTCAATTTCAAAAGGAGCAAAACATGGTTGAATTTATATTTAATAACGCAAAAACAGCACCAAAAACCCCGGTAAAAGTAATTTTATCGGCGTCATCTTCCCTAAAATCCGATAATTTTTGTAATGAAGAAACCGCTCGTGCCTTAAAATCCGCCGCAAAAGACGTAAATTTTGACGGAGCTCTCGCCTCAAGCGTATCAATATACGATGGCAAAGTCCGCACATTTTTGTTTGGCATTGGACAATCCCCGACAGAACTTGAACTTCAGACAGCCGGAGCCAAGCTCTATAAACAAATTTGCAGCTTTGAGCGTGTTGCAGTTTGTGTTGATGTTGCAACCAAAAACAAACTTTCCGCTGCCAAAATTGCCTGCAACGTTGCATTTGGCATTGAGCTGGCTTCTTATCGTTTTGATAAATATTTTACCACCAAAAAGGCCGACGAGTACCCCAAACTTGACACCGTCGAGTTAGTATCATTGCATGAAAAAATTTCTGCCAAAAACTACAACAACCTGCGCTCTGTTGCTAATGCGGTACGTTACGCCCGTGATCTCTGCAACGAACCGGCCAACTACCTCACTCCCGAGGTCTTTGCCGCCGACATCAAACGTCTTGAATACTTGGGCTTGAAAGTAAAAATCTTAGATGAAAAAGAAATCCGCGCCCAGGGCATGAACATGTTGCTCTCTGTTTCACAAGGTTCACACAATTCACCACGTGTTGCCGTCATTCGTTGGGAAGGCGCACCAAAATCTTCAAAGCCTGAACTTGGGCTCATCGGCAAAGGCGTAACATTTGACTCCGGCGGTATTTCACTTAAGCCTTCAAACGGCATGGGCGATATGAAAGGCGACATGACAGGAGCTGCCGTAGTTGTTGCCACCTTAAAGGCCGCCGCCCTTTGCAAAGTCAAACAGAATATTACTGGCATTGTCGGTCTGGTTGAAAACATGCCCTCCGGGCACGCTTCTCGCCCTGGTGACGTTGTATCTTCAATGTCCGGTCAAACGGTTGAAATCATCAATACCGATGCTGAAGGGCGATTAGTTTTGGGCGATTGCCTCTGGTATCTGCAACAAAAATATAAATCCCAAATTTTGATAGACGTCGCCACCCTTACCGGCTCGACCATGCGCACATTCGGCTTTGAATATGCCGGTCTGTTCAGCAACACCGACGGGCTCGCCAACGACCTATATGCAAAAGGCTTGGAAAGCGGTGAAAAACTATGGCGTCTTCCGGTAACTAAAGAATACGACAAAATGATTGACTCTGACATTGCTGACATGAAAAACTGTGGAACCGGCAATGCCGGGGGCATTTTGGCGGCGTGTTTCTTGCAACGCTTTGTCAAGCCCGAAAACTGCTGGGCTCACTTGGATATTGCCGGTGTTGACCGTGATGACAAAGGGCACCCGCTCACGCCCAAAGGTGCGACCGGTTGGGGCGTTCGCCTGCTGACCAAGTTCATCAACTGCTACTAAAACCTACTTACTCCAAAAACAAAAAGCTTGTTTCTGCATATGCAGAAGCAAGCTTTTCTATCTACGAGAAATAAATAATTTTTACAATCCGGCAAGTTTTTTCTTGAGATGCTTTTCAAACAGATTAACACCCGCTACAAAACCTGCCATAATCGCTGTCAGTACTGCAATGCTTCCTGCCACCGCAAGTACGGGCTTAATTTTTTTAGCCATAGATTTAGAAAATTAATAATTTTATTTATTTCCCAATATAGACCACATCTGTTTTTTGTCAACTTGTTGTTTTTTTCAAAACTGCGCTTATATCTCCGCTAAGGAGGAAAAATGCGCAAACGCCATCACAAAAAATTCAAAAATTCCCATTGCTCGCCGACGTTCATCAACCGTCTTTGGAGTTTTTTAATCAGCAGCAGCATGGAATTTATGCTTGCCATTTTGGCATTGATAATCGGTTATTATCAATTTTACATTTCGCGACCTATTCTTGAATATTCTTCCACCACCGACAAAATCATATCCAGTTCACCGAATACACCTTTTCACCTGCATATCAACGGCACTGACTACCATAATATATATAAATCAACTGTTTCGCTGACCAACTATGGCGAGGCAGCACTTTCCGGCGACGATGTCTCCCCAAAAGGACACGATCCGATTCGCATTCCTCTCCCACCGCAGGTAAAAGTCCTTTATTATGAAATCGACAATCACCTGACCTCGCCCGATGTTGATGCCAAACTCGAACCGGAAAACAATGCTATTTTATTAAAATTCACATTTCTCAACCCTGGCGACACCATCGCGGTCAACCTTTTCAGCGAGCACGAATATGATCAATACAAGGTTGTCGGCTCAGCGGTCGGCGTCAACAAAATAAGCCAAACCCTAAACCATCGACAAGCACACACCGTTTTGATTATCGGTGCAATAATGCTGATGCTGTTTTACGCACTGCTGACTTATCGCTACTTCCACCACCACAAACGCCTGCCAAGGATATGAGGAAAAGTTATCAATCGTCATCATCGACTTTGGTAACAACCTTAATGGATCCTGTCAAAATCAAAATTATTTCCAGTATAAAATTAAAGCATCGAAGAATAACGGTTATAACTCTGCAAGTAAAACCAAACAGCCACAAAAAGAAGTTAACTATTTTTGAGCATTTTACTTTATTCCAAAATTTCTTCAGTTCTTCCATCACAGAACACCTGTTTGATAACATATTTAAATTATATGTGAACAACCGTAAACAATCAATTAAAATCCAAAACCTTTCTTGCCCAACACACCGTCCAACCACCAGTAATGTCATTTTCTGACACCATACGCAAAAATAATGGGGGCAATTACTTACCCCCTCATCTTACGGCATTTGCAGCCTTATTATATATGTATTGACCGTCTAATTAATCTCTGAAAATAACCTTCAATACAATATCACTTACTGTATGTAGCACAAAGATATTGTAAAGTCAAATATTATAATATAACATGTCGCTTATATGTAATATTAGGAGATTACCATGAAATATCGTTTGGGATTAGATTTAGGTGTAGGCTCTATTGGAAGTGCCGTCGTTGAGTTAGACGAGCAGAATAATGTCATTGATATAAAAGATGCCGGAGTACGTATTTTTGACGTATCTGAAGGAGCTGAAGAGCGAAGACAAAAGAGAACTGCACGCAAAAACAATGTTCGCACCAAAAAACGGTTAAAATTACTTGCGCAAAAATTGTATGAAAACAATTTATGGGTAAACGATTTGCCTGAGGGAACAAACCGATTAAAGTCAAAATCTCCTTATAAAATCCGTTACGACGCCATTAACGAAAAACTTGATAATCCCAACTACATAGGTCGCGCTATTTTACACCTTGCTAAACATCGTGGTGCCGGTTTTGTGTCAGCAATAGAAGGGTGGGAAGAAGAAGTTCTTGACGATGGAGAAAAATCCAAGAAAAAACCGACATCTTACGATAATATGGTCTCTCATTTACAAGAAACACATTCTCGCACTATTGGTGAATATTTTTATAAACGGCTTATTGATATTACAGACAAAGAAAAAAGGCATATAAGACAAGGCAAATATGCCTTAGAGAAAAATATAGTTGACTATGCAATTCCTCGTTACTTAGTAAAAGACGAATTTAATCTGCTCTGGGATACCCAGGCAAAATATTTTTCACAAATGCAAAAAGACGGTTTGAAACAAGAAATTTATAATATTTTATTCTATGAAAGACCTGCCGTTCCATACGCAATTGGCAAATGCGTTTATTTCCGCAATGAAGACCGCCTTGCAAAAGCACATCCTCTTTCCGAAATGCGCCGAATTTACGAGGAAGTAAACAATGTCCGCATATCAACCAATGATATGCCTCAACGCCGGTTAACTATAGAAGAACGTGATAAAATTATAAATGAAATTTTGTTACAAGGCAAAAATGCCGGTAAGAATGCAATCAAAAAACTGCTTAATCTTTCCGCCCAAAACAGAATCTCACTGCAAGATGACAAGGTCATAAAAGCCTACCTCTACTCAACACCGAATTTTGCTGAAATAGATTATATTAAACAACTATCAGACCAACAATTGTCTGATTTTATTGAATTTTTAAGCAATCCTATTAATCCTAACGATAAAAATGGGCGTCTTTATAGTGAAGATGAGCTGATTGGTAAATTAAAAAACATTTTGAAAATAGATGATGAAAAGAAAGTCGGAGATTTACTAACAAAACTCCCAAAAGGACGTACGATGTTGGGAATAACTGCAACTAAAACAATTTTGGCAGAGTTGCAAAAACATGTATTATCACATCGTGAAATAACTGATCGCCTTAAAAAGAACGATTCGCATTTTGAAGCAGCCGAAGAAGTTGCTCGAGCAAAGCAAGGCAAATGCGATAGTCTTCCATATTATGGCATAGTTCTGCCAACAGATACACAACCTCTACCTCCGACAATTGCGAAATATAAAAGAAAATTAGCAGAAACACTAACCGGTAAAGAACGAGAAAGCATGTTAAATGAGGTTAATTACGGAAAAATTGCTAATCCCGCCGTACACATGATTCTTAACCAAATTCGCCTGGTTGTTAACGACATTATACGTATTTACGGTCGCCCATACGATATCAACCTTGAACTTGGACGCGATGTTGGAATGTCCACCCAAAAGAAGAATCAGTTAGAACAGAGACAAAAAACAAATGAAAAACTAAACGAAGAAGCCATACAGTATCTGAAAGATAGAAAACTGTTCGTAAATAATAAAAACATTCTCAAATACAAACTCGCAAAAGAACAAAAATGGACAGATGCATACAATCCTCAAATAGAAATACCGCAAAACTTCAGCGGATTCGAGATTGAACATATTGTTCCTCGCTCTCAAGGAGGAACTGATACTTATAACAATTTGTGCCTAGTTTCTCGTAATGACAATTTAAACAAAGGTGATATGTTCGCCTATGACTATTTTGATAAAAAATATGAAGATAATCCTGAAATAATCAGAGCGATTATCAAAAATGCCCGCGAACGTATGCCGGAAAAAGCTTGGAGATTCGAGGCTGACGCTCGTGAACATTTTGAAGAAAACGGCGATGACGAAGAAACTAACCGTTATTTAACTGATACGCGCTATGTCTCCAAAATGGCTGCGCGTTATTTGCGTGCAATAATCGCTTCTAAAGATGATGAAGATGTTGTTCATACACGAATATTACCGGTTAAAGGCGGACAAACTGCCGAACTGCGCAAACGTTGGAATTTATTGGGGTTAGAATATGATTTAATGGGCATGACAAACTCCGTACCTCGTTATCTGCCCTGTGATCCGTATTGGATAAATTCAGAAACCGGAGAAATCGTTGAAGGCACAGACAAACCAAACATTGACGGCAACTGGATTTTCCGTAACAAAGAAAAGAACAAGGAATGGATGGCTAAACCTCGTATTGACCATCGCCATCATGCCATGGATGCCATAACTGTGGCTTGTTGCAATCGTTCTCTGATTAAAAGAATGGCTGATGAAATTAACATAAGTCATTTGCAAACAGACTTACCAATGCTATCTGTATCATCAGTTGGTGATTTTAGACGACGTGTAATTGATGTGCTAAAAAACATAAATGTTTCACATAAACCCAATCACAGCAAAAATGGACAATTTCACAAAGAAACCGGCAGAATCGTATTATGTAAAAATCCTGAAGATGAAAATGCTCTAATTACTGTCTACTCACGTAAAGTCCTCAGCGTCATAAAATCATACAAAGATCTAAATAAACTGTTGATTCCAGATACAATAAAAAATGAATGGCACCAAGATATTTTATCGCACAAAGAAGCTCAAGCAAAATTGGTAAAAGATTTTGAACTTTATATCAACACAGCTGAACAAATTTTAATTGCAGAGAAGAACCAAGCTATCGCAGAAGGTAAAAAAGAGACTAAGATTACTGAAGCACGAATTTTAACTAAAGCTTTTCGCATAATCCAGGAAAAAGGTCTATGGAAAGGAGATAGTTTTAAGTGTTATGAAAACAATTCTGCCTTGGTATATATTCCCAAACATGGTCTTGCGTATGAGGGGCGCAACAACCACTGTGTCGATTTTTATAAAAAAGACGGTAAAATCGGTTGGGAAGTTATCAAACGTTTTGATATCAACCAGAAAGACTTTGAACCACAATGGAAAAAAGACGGAGGAAAAATAATTTGGTCTGTTCAGCAAGGCGATATCATGGAATTAGATACCCCTGATGAGTGGCAAAGCTACACAGATAAAGAAAGATGTTTAGCTAGAGTAAAAAAATTTAGTAGTGGAGAATTTAATATCGATTATATAACAGATGCTAGAATGACGTCCCCAAAAGACAAAAAGATTACCTACTTATTTGTCAATACGTTAAGAAAAGGACTGTCTTTTTTAACACAACATAAAGCTCGCAAAGTTGAATTAACTGCCTTTGGCAAAATCAAGAAAAAACACAAGGTTTTGTGGGATGGCAAGAAGACAGAGGCTTGAGGTTTTGACCGGATGGTCGATGATGTGGATAATCTGTATGTTTGATATTCCTGTTCGCACCAGAACCGAGATGCGCAAAGCTGCACGGTTTCGTAATATATTGCTTGATAACGGTTTTACCATGAAACAGTTTTCGGTTTATATTAAACCGGTAAAAAGTTTGAGTGTTGGACAAACAACAACCAGAACAATTGCCAAATTTATCCCCGATAATTCCTCCGTATCATTTTTATATATCACGGATAAACAATATTTGATGACCGAAAACTTTTTAGGCAAAAATTATGAAGAAAACGAAGAAGAAAACCGTGAAAAAAATGGACAATTATTGTTGTTTTAATTCATTTTAGCACCATTTTTGAAGCCCAAACCCTACTAAAAAACATTGTTTTTCAATAGGTTTTGGGCTTTATATATTATCAGAGATTAATTAGACGGTCAACTATAACACTATTTTAACGGTTTTGGCTTTTGGTGTTATATT
>ERZ842401.3846-NODE-3846-length-18173-cov-4.373441_pt1 | contig 18173 bp, 19 predicted proteins | sample MGYA00521270_ERZ842401 | MGnify/ENA primary metagenome ERZ842401 (study PRJEB31892, sample SAMEA3878208) | bioreactor metagenome | biome: Moose rumen | place: Sweden | collected 2011-10 | study: EMG produced TPA metagenomics assembly of the PRJEB12797 data set...
GCGCTCCCTTGTCATAGGGGGTGGCGGCGGCATTTTTTTTCGCGCGGGCGGGCAGCGTGCCCGGCGCGTGAGCTGGTCAGGAATACCAGATTTCGGGAATGTTTTCTGTTGTCATTGCCGTAAGGTTTTTAGTGCTTGATAGGTGTACCAGGTGGAGCGCAGCGCGTCGTAGAGAGCGTCGTGCTGACAGCGGCCCTCGGTGTAGCGAGAGGGTAGGGGAGGGAAGAGCAGGTACGCTTCGTTGGGTCGGCTGAGATACTTGCAGGGGTCGCATGGTATCATCTTCCCGCCTATCATCATTGAGCTGACGATTTTGTCACCGCCGTGCAAGTCCTTGTTGGCGTCCTTGATGTCTTTTCTATACTTGGCGTGTGCTGCCTCCAGTATCACGGTGCGGCAGTCGCGGAATTGCGTGTGGGGCACTGTGTCCTCCATGTCGATGTCGAAGCGGCGGCATAGCGAGCGGAGCTGGCTGATGTCGGTGTCGCCGTGCGCCCACAGGCAGATGCTGTCGAGCTGGTACTGTGCCACGATGTCGCGCAGGTAGTCGAGGATGCCAACGGTAACGTCGGCGATAGGTTCGGCCAGCCCGTCGCACACGGCACGCTTCGCGTCGTCACTCTGTCGGCTCCACCATGTGATGGTGTTGGGGTCGAAGTCCATGCCCTCCACCACGCAGGAGCGGAGGTCGATGTATGCCACGAATGGCTCCGGCCATGCACTGGCTGCTTCCTCTGTGGTCTCGTAGGTGTCGTCGAGCACAAATGGATCGTCCTGTGCCTCGCGCCGCCATGGCACGATGGCTACCTGCATCGGCGCGGCCGATGCCGTAAGCCCCGTCGTTTCAAAATCAATCGTGAAATCTAAGTGTCTCATTGGCGGCTTACATTGAAATGATGTTCCTACGTTTCAGGATTTCTCTCACTGTGTCGGCATCCACCTTGGCGATGCTGGCGATGTTGGCGACGTGCCATCCTTCTTTCTGCAGCCGGATGACTTGCTGCTCCAGGGCCTTGCCCCCATGTACTTTTGTTTTCGTTGTCATAATACTTTAGTCGGTTGTTAAGTTGGATAATCATTTATTCTGTATAAGTTTTCTCTTTGTCACCTTTCAGTGCGGCCTTCACGTCGCCGGTGGTCTTCTTCAGCCAGAGGCGGTGGGCATTGGGGATGGGCTTGCCCTCGTTTATGGCGGAACTGATCCACGGGTCGAGGGGATAGACGGCGGAGTAATGGTCGTGGATGCAGACGAAGCTGATGTCCTTGCCATCCTTGTCGTAGCGGGCGTAGTCGAACCAGTCGGTGATCCACTTCACCGCGCCGTCGCGCTTCACCGGCACTGCCACCGCCATGCCGTGACGCAGGCGGGGCAGGTCGCTCACCAGCCGGGGGTTGAAGTCGATGTCGCCCTTCTTGTCGATGTGGTTGAAGCGGTCCAGCACGTCGGTCCACGTCGTGAACTCTGCCCGCGTCTCGAAGGGGCCGTTTGCCATGTTGACCAGCTCTTCCATCTCCGGTTTCTTGCCCTCTGTCACTTCGGGGTTCTCGATGAACTGCTTGCCGCTGGTGAGTCCGTTCTCATAGAGGCGCACCTGCTCCAGCGCCGCGTCGAACGAGGCGCAGCGGGCGTGGAACACGCGGTAGTGCAACAAGTCGTCGAGCCACATCTCCAGTCGGGCGGTATAGGCCTTGCCGTCAGCTGCCAGGTCGTTGTAGTAGAGGTCGAGCGACTTGCGTGTCACTCCCGGCAGCGGTGCCGCCGCCAGCCGCTTCACGCGCTCTTCCAGCGACTCGCGGGGCTGCATGGCCCGCATCACGAATTTCTTCATTCCGTTCATATCTGCTCCCTCCTCCGTGTTTAGTTGCCGAAGTCTATCATGCCCTTACGCTGCTGCTGCTCGTACTCGTCGTGGTACCTCTGCCAGATGTCGCGGTAGTGGTGGATGTCGTCCATCAGTTTGCCGCGCATCGGCTTCGTCACCTTCTGCTGCTCCTGCAGGGCGGTCTTGTGGTTGTCGTCGCTCAGCATCTGGCGCAGGCAGCGGGCCACGATGCTTCGCGTGCCCCAGCCGCCGAACTCGCAGCAGCGTTCGGGATTGATGACGGTATCGCCGCCGTCGGTGTACCAGATGTCGTCGCTGACGGTGTAGAAGTCAACGCCTGCTGCCCCCTCGCTCTCGCCGATGACCATCAGCACGTCGGGCGCGTCGCTATAGACGGCTACGCAGTGGGCACAGCCCTTCCACGACTCCAGTTTGACGAAGAGCATCTGGTCGAGCAGTCCCTGACCCTGCAGCAGTTCGACGAGTTCCTCGTTCTGCGAGTTCTCAGAGCCGCGCTCGTCGAAGTTCAGTTTCAGTTGCTGCCCGTCCTTTCCGCCGTAGAGCCACGTCAGGTAGGCATGCAGTATCTTCTCACTCCACGTGGGCAGCAGCCGCTTCACCTCATCCGGGTCGGCATCGTCGAACACGATGCGCGTCAGGTCGAACTCCACGTCCTCTGCCCACTGCGACAGGTGCTCGGCTGGCGACATACGGACGCGCCACGAGTCGGCTCCCAGCAGTTCGTCGGCCTGCGGTCCGAACTCCTTCTTGTAATACTCATACACCTGAGAGGTGATGTCGCCGAACACGGGGCCCAGCAGGTCGAAGCGGGCCTCGAAGGTGTCTATCCGCTCGGCCAGCGTCGGCACGTGGGGCAGCGCAGCGTCTGCCTTGCCGCCGTCCTGTTCCATCCGCTCGCGCTCCTCCATGTAGAGTTTCAGTTTCTCCTCGCGCCGCTTGCGGTCGGCTTCGGCTATCTCCAGGCGGATGCGGTCGGAGAGTTCGCGGGTAATCTGCTCCGGCTTCATGTCGCCCAGTTTGTAGTAGGCGAACTGCTCAATCGAGATGGCGGTTGTGGAGAATCGCGGAGCCAGGCTGGAGAAGTTCTTCAGCGTCTTGCCGTTCTTGTAGTAGTACTCCACCACGGCTATGAGGTAGCGGTGGAAGTTTTCAAGTCTCTTTTCGTTCATATAGATTGATGTTTTGGGGGTTGATGATTGCTTTGCGGTGGACTGCGGAGATACCGCAGTGTACTGGACGGCGGCGGCGGGCTTGGGTTGCTGTGCTACCTTGGTCTGCTGGACGGGGGCTGCGGGCTGGGCTTTGGTTAAACGGGAGCCCGTTTCCTGCTGCTCCGTCGTCTGCTCGATGCCGTCGGTCTGCTCGTTCTTGATTTCGGCGATGGCGGCCTTGGCGCGCTCCAGTGCCTTACGGTTGTTGTCGTCGGCTGCTATCTGGCTCGGCTTGGGCTGGTGCGCCTCCCGTTCTTTCTTCGCCTTTATGTCGGCCTCGATGGCTGCCTGCCGCTGCTGCTCGATGGCTTCGGCCTTGGCGTCCGACTTCTTGGCCAGTTCGCTCCATCCGTAGGGAGCGCCCTCCAGACGGTTCTCCTTCACCATGCGGCGTGCCACACAGGGGTTCACCGTCGGCCCGTTGGCCACGGGTATCGTCCTGCCGTCCTCATGTTTCCACACGGCGTGCTTGCCCGTTCGGTCGAGCCTGAAGCCGTTAGCCTTCAGCAGCCGTTCCCATGCTTTCTTGTCAATGTCGTGTAGTCCTGCCATAGTCGTCTGCCTTTATTTGTTTTCGTCGAACTTGAACACGCTCTCCAGCCTGTCGGCCATGCCTCGGACGAGGTGATAGGTGGCGGGGTTGGCGGGCGACTGGCCGCAGAGGGCCGTCAGTGTACGTCGGATGTAGTCTTGTCTGCTCATATCTTACTGTTGTTTGGGTTTGTTGTATCTGTAGCTGATGCGTCCACGGGTGAGGTCGTATGGTGAGAGCTCTACCTCCACTCGGTCGCCCACTATGACACGGATGTGATGCTGGCGGATGCGTCCGGAGAGGGAGGCGCGGATGGTGATGTCATTGTCCAGCTCCACGCGGAAATTGTCGCGGCTCAGGTTCTCTACGACGTGCCCTTTGGCTTTAATGTGGTCTTGCTTGCTCATTGCTTTGCTTCTTTATGTCGTTATATCGTTGAGTATCAAACGTTTATTTATCATAATCACGATTATCGTGATTTTTCTGTGCGTCCTTTCCGCACCGTTTCTTGCCGTGCCACCGGCTGGATTTCTTGTCGCGTCGGCGGCGCTCGGATCGTATGTGATTGTAAAACCCGCTGTAGTATTTCGGCGGATTGTCAGCCAGATACTGAAGGGTCTTGGCGGCCTCGCGCTGCTCCTTGGTCGGTTTGCCGAGGATGGGGATTGCCGCCAGGCACTCGTTGAGCAGGAAGAGGATGCTTGCCCGCCGTCGCTCCATCATCCTTGGCCACCGACGCTCCAGTGCTATCTCGCGTCTGCGAACCCGCTGGTAGGCTTTGAGCATGCCCTTGCGGCTCTGGCCCTGATAGACCCAGACGGCCTGGCCTGTCACGCAGGAGTAACAGATGTAGCGGTATTTTGGTGGGCGGCGTTGGTACATATTGTTATTATTTACTATTTGTTTCTTCTGCCTCCGGGTCTTGCTCCGGTGCAGCCTGCACGTAGTTCGGGTCGCCCTCGTGGGCGGGGTCGTAGCGGTGCTTGGGCACCTGACTCTTGCGGTAGAAGTAGTAGCAGCGGGGGTACGGCTTCTTCTTCACCAGTTCGCGGGGCAGTCGGTTGCCGTGCTCGTCGGTGGCTATGCTGAAGCCGTCGGCGGCCTTGGGGTACTGCCAGGCGGCGCACTGGCGCATGCCGAGTGTGACGTCGGTGTCGGTCTTCAGTGTGATGCGCGGGTTACGGATGTACGGCGACGTGCGCAGATAGTCGTCCAGCTGTTCGCGGATGCGGTTGTAGGCTCCCTTGATGGTCTTCTCGCCGATGGTGATGCCGCAGTAGTCGAGCAGCGAGATGGCCAGTTCACGCTGGGCGATGGGTATGCCGAGGTGGCGCTTGTCGGCGAGGTAGCCGGCTATCCAGCGGGTGAACTGCTCGTCCTTGCTTGCAGCGAGGGCCTGTCTTAACAGCGCACGGCTGTCGCGCGGCGGGGTGAAGGTCTCTTCGGGGTATTGCAGGAACAACTGACAGCACTGCAGCAGCAGGTTCCTTGCGTCGTTGAGTATCTGTGGCGGCAGGTTGTGGGCCACCTCCTTCACACCCTCGCTGCGGAAGTCGTCGGCAGGGGTGTGGGCGGGACGCGAGCCGTCCATCGAGCGGGGGTGATACCAGTCGCCAACCAATATCTGGTAGGCGCGGCGGTTTGTCGAGTCGCTGGAGAGGTCTATTTGCTCGTTGCTGGCCAGCACGAACTTCGGCAGGTCGTCGCCCGTCAGCTTCACGGAACCTTTATAGAGGCCGCGAGAGGTGACAGAGAGCGGATAGTTGTACATCTTCTTCGGGTTGAAACCCTGCGGCAGTTCGTCGATGCAGACCACGTTGTGCAGACCGGGGATGATTTTGCCCAGTTCCTGCTCCATCACGATGTTGCCACCTTCGAGCGCCTTGCCGTCGATGCCGAGGGTACGGCGAACGAGGGCGAAGAGTTCGAGGATAGCCGTCTTGCCAGTGCCGCCAGATGCCAGATCCTCGCGGCGGGTGCCGTTGTCGGTGATGTGGATGAACTGCTGACGGTTGGCAGAGCGGTGGCGCACCAGTGCCGAGCCGATAGCATGGAGCATGGCGATGAAGTACATGTCCTGCATCTGCCGTTCGGTCTTGGTGAGCTCCTGCGTCTGCTCCTTCTCCCAGAAGATGCGGCAGGTGTTATACAGGAAGCGGAAGTGCAGCGGCATTTCCTCTAATGGCTTATCCATCACCAGGCGGTATCGCCAGAGCTGCTGCCACTGGTCCCAGCGCATGTTCTCCTGCTTGATCTCGTCGTCCACCTTCGCCGCGCTAAGTATCGCCTCGTGCTTGGCCAGTTCGGAGGGATAGAACCCCGCTTCCTCCACGTGCCACAGACGGTCGGTGATGGTGAAGTCGCCGTCGAGGATGGCGTCCTGGTTGGTCCACTGCTTTATCGTGGAGTACGGCACCTTCTTGATCTCGTCCTTCGTCACGCGGAAGGCGGCATTTTTGAAGAAGAAGTGGTCGAAGTCCTCGCCGAAGCTCTTCTCGTCGAAGTCCATCGTCTCTATCGACTCCATGATACCCTGCTCCAGCTTGGCACCGTAGATGGCCCGCGAAAGGGCACCCTTCTTGTCGTTAAACTCAGAGTGCGCCCGGAGCCATTCGGCCATGATATCGCGTATCTGGGGCACCAGCTTATTGCTGCCCTTCTGACCCGCGAACAGTTCGCTATAGGTATGGTCGTTGCCTAAGAGGAAGAAGCGACTGAACGACTCGTCGCCACTCTGCATCACTCGGCGCACGATGCCACGGGCACGGAGGAACACGGGGGTGTTGCGCAGGTCGAACTTATAGCGGGCGCGGCTGCTGCCGTCCTGCTCCTTGCGCTCGCTCTCCCACTGCCAGAACTTACACGTCGGCGTGTCGAACATAGCATTGTCGAACCACTCCGCCGGGTCGTCGTGCTGCAGCTCGGCGGGCATAAGCCGCTCCACCTCGGCGAAGTGCTGGATGAAGTCGGTAGCATCCTTCAGTGATTTACGATTTACGGATTTACTATTTACGATTTGGTTCAGCTCCTTCGGCAACCGGAGCCAATGCACGGCAGGGTTGCTCAGGGCGATGGCCTGGCTGGCCTTCAGTCCTGTCTCGTCCTCGTCGTAGCAGACGTACAGCCCGCCCTCTACGCAGACGTTCTGGAGCTTGCGCAGCAGCGCCCGCAGCCAGCGGTTGGGGCGCATCGTGCCGCCCTTGGCGTCGAAGCCCGCCTGCTCGCTGTTGAGCCATACCACATGCGCGTCGCTGTGACTATACACGGCTATCGCATCCCTCGGACCCGAGCACAATACAATCTTCCCGAAGCGAATCTGCTTGGTCTTCTTCTCCTTGTCCTCAATCTCCACGTAGGGATGGCGCTTATCCTGTTCGGGGATTACGCCGTCCTTCAGAAAGTCCTCCAGCGGTGCGTCGGCATACCACTGGCGGCCTACGTCCACGCTCTCGTCCACGTCCTTCCATGCCCACTTGTAGCCGTAGATGTTCCTCGGCTCGTACTTCTTCGTGCCGAAGGGATAGCAGAACATAAAGATGGGGTAGTTGCGGGTGGCATTGACGAATTGCACGTAGAAGCCACCCTTCTCCTTGTTCTCCTTGCGGCTGATGACGCGGGCGACGGGCTGCACGTGGAACAGCCGTTCCACTTCCCTACCCCACTCGCTCACGGTCTTGGTCTCGGCTTTCAGAGGGTTGCCGTAGAAGCCAGCGCCCAAAGAGCAGCGGTAGAGCGGTTCGCCCGTGTCGGGGTCGAAGTCGGTTATCTGGTCGCCTATCTTGATTTCGGCGTGTGCAGTGTCGATTTCGTCCTTCCCGGCCTTGTGGGTAGACATCTCTACCTTCAGTCCCAGAGCCTTCAGCCCCTCCACGGTCCACTCGCCGCGCTCTAATAGCGGCTCGTCGCCCGTCCAGTCGGCGTATTGCAGTTCGGTCTTGCGGAACTCCGTCCACCCCACCCTGCTCATGCGCAGGTTGCGCTGCCATTTGCGGCCCTCCTCGTCGGTCTCTTCCTCCAGGTTCACGTCGCAGCGCGTGGCCAGTTCGGTCATCACCTCCTGCAACTCTCCCGCAGGTATCTTTCCCCCCGGCTTTCCCATCAGCCGAGCCGCGAGCTGTATGGCACCGTAGCCCGTAGCCCCGCACACGTAGCACTTGAACATCGGTGCCGTAGCCCCGTCGCGGGCTTTCCTCTCCACCCGCAGCGAGGGGTTGTGGTCGTCGTGCCACGGACACAGGTAGTAGGCCACGTCGCCCTTTGCGTTCTGCCGCTGCATCGTGTGCCCCCACCCCGCCATGACGTCCACGAGGGAAATCTGGTCTAATATGTTGCGATTATTCTCGTTCACGATTTGTTAGTAGTGTCCTTCTTCTTTTTCGTATATTCACGATGTTCATTCTGCAGTTGGGCAATGACGGCATCCTTGTCCTTGATGCGCTCGCGCAGGTTCTCTACAAGTTGCTGCAGCGAGGCCACCTGCTTCTGTTCGGCCTCCCACCGCTCCACCATATTATAATATAGTTCGTTCAGACCTCGAACATTCTCGTCGGCCTGCTCCAGCTTCGCCGCCAGCTCGTCGCGCTCCGCCTCGTAGGGATTATTGCCCAGCAGGGCTGCAAGAAGATTCTTCAAGTATCGTTTCATGCCGAAAGCCTCCTTACATAGTTCGTGTGATACATACAGCCGGTACGCTGGGGTCCGTGCGCACCTCATACTCCTTGTCCTCCAGCTTCATATCGTGTACCTGCACCTTAACCGACTTTATCTTCTTCTTGTCGGCCAAAGTGAAGATACGCGACTGTCTGACCCGCATACCTCTTAACTCTTCTTTGCTCACAGTTTCCTGCATAATTGTCTGAAAATCTCTTAAATTATATGCGTTAATAACACAAAAACGAGAAGAAAGCCTTACCTTTGCAAGTGTTCTAAGTTCGCATTGGCGACGCACGGCTTTCCGCTGAAAGACGCTTCACCGCGTCTGCAGGCTCTCTCAACCCGTCGGTGAGTTAATTAACTAACTCGGACTGCAAAGGTAAGAAAGAAATCCGAAAGTCGTGTTGATTGCTGTCGGTTATTAACGTAATTTAATTATAGTTTCAACATGGCAAAGAAAGAGAAGAACAATTTCACACGCGCCGTTGAATGGCTCAAAACCCACGGCGTAGTTAAGGATCAGAAGGATATGGCGGAGCGTATGGGCACGACGGAGAATACCATATCGCGAAACAAGCACGGTGGCGTACAGCGTCCTGATGACGACACACTTCGCAAGTTCAACGAGCAGTTCGGCAGCATCATCAACATCGACTACCTGCGTGGCGAGAGCAAGGTAATGCTGGTGAAAGACCTTGCAAACCTCCGTTCTGCCAAAAAGGACGAATCGGCAGATAAGACGGCTTTACTCCTCGCCGCAAAGGACGATATCATTCGTGAGAAAGATGCACGTATTACCGAACTCCAGCAGCACATCGCCGACCTTCGCCAGCAACTCACCGCGAAAAAAGGGATGACGGAGATTGGCCGTTCCCAATCGGAACGTGCTGAGTGACGAAGACGTGAGGCCGAATGTCGGCGAAGTAAGTGTTGCCCTTGTTTATTGTTCCGGTGTGTCGTATTTTCAGCGAAAACGATACATCGGAACAATAACTTATGGAACATCTTGCACTCGAGATATTTGACCGCGAAGGCACGGGCCGCCAGTACGCTGCGCTGCCAGAGGACGCCAATATCACCATCACCGAGACCTCTGAGATATTCGACAGCGGCAACGTGTGGAGCCTGTCGTTCACGCTCAACGCCGTCGCCAATGCCCACATTGTCGGTACTGCAGGGGAGATACACGGCTCACGCATTCACGACATCCTGCATAAGCGACGTGCCCGCCTCTGGGCGGAGGGGTTGCCGCTCTACCTGGGCTACCTCGTGCTTGCCGACGAGGTGGAGGTGGACGGGAAAGGCAACTTTGACGTGGCCATTGAGAGCGGACAGCACACCTTCGACGAGATGATCGAGGGTGCCAAGGCCAACCAGGTTCCCATGATGGGCGACGTGCAGATAGGCATGGCGCTGTGGCGCAAGCGCTGGACGAAGTTCAGGGTAAAGCTGTTGGCGTCGATGGATTTAGGCGACTATGGTACGTGGAAAGGCGATGTCACGCACGGCAATGGCGAGGAATGGTTTGAGTTTGCCTACAACGGCGAGGACGAAGGCAACTCCGTACAGCAATACCCGCGCATGGTATTTCCTAACGGAAAGTTCAGGGAAACCGGCCTCCATGAGCTCATTGAGGTTGACGACAATTACATCAACACCGACTCCCCTTACGACGACAGCCATCCTTACTGTAATGTGGCGCTCTGCTACCAGAAGTACGGTTACGAGAAGAAAGACCAGAACGGAGTGGTCAAACCTGACTACAGCGGCGAGCCGGAAGCTCAGCGCGGCTATGAGTACATGCCCGCCAACCGCGTAAATTCGGCTCCGAACTTCTTTGTCATCTACTGGCTTCGCGCCCTGATGAAGCACCTCGGCATCTACATCGAGGAGAATCAGATGATGGGCGTGGAAGACCTGCGCCGGCTGTTCTTCGTCAATACCAACTGCGCCTACAAGGAGCCTGTCAGTCTCAAAGGCGAGAACCTTACACGCTATGGCGAGTACGTGTCCTCCGGCGAAGGCAGGCTTATCCCCGAGTACATCAACTCCAAGCAGAACATAAGGATTGACGAGAGCGGCTTTGTGGGTACCAACACAAAACTTCTCTGGGGTGAGGGTCCCGTTTTTGCCGGCGATTTCACGAACAAGATTTCTATTAAGATACGCGAAGTGGAAAAGTGGCAGGACGCAGACAAGCGGACATACACCTACCACAACAGCTATTTCCATAAGGCATACGCCACCAGCGAGTGCTTCCCCAACGTTGACATCTCTGAGGTCATCAGCGCCATAGAGAACGGTTTCGGCGTGCGCTTGCTGTTCGACGACAACTACCAGCGGGTACGCATCGTACTGCTGCGCAACGTCTTCCACAGCACAGATGTGCAGACCATTGAGTGCGAGATAACCGATGAGGATGTCAAGGTGGAGAACTCAATCCGTGGATTCCGCATGACCTACGGCGACTCGAACGACACGCACTTCTACTACAAGGGGTTTGCCGACAAGCTGCCGCACAAGAAGCCGTACTTCGTAGACGACAGCGACAAGCACGACTATTCACATTGGGAGCTGAATGCCGACTACGCCAAACTGATACAGAAGGTGTCGGCCTTCGACAAGACGTGCTATGTCACGCCGAACACCGGCAATGCCTATGGCATCAAGATTGACAAGGATGCCAAGCGTTATGACGAGCTCCATCCGTCGGTCTTAGGGTTTGCCGACTTCATGGACGCAGAGGACGGCGACTGCACGGGCGACGAGGAGACCATCAAGACCATCAACGTGGGCTTTGCCCCGGCCATCATGAACGATCTGAACATGGAGGCCGAACGCGGCGACGGCAACAATGCGCCGGCGCCCGTTCAGCGTTTTGCGTTGTTTGTCGACAAGACGATGCGTCCGCGCAGGTTTGACTTCCAGGACGGCAAGGACTACAACGACCCAAGCGTCGTGTACGATGTCGACAGGCTGTACGAAGAGAACGCTCCGACGGCAGAGATGACGTCCGGCGACGGCATCGTCATGCCCGGCTCGTTTGCCATAGCGTCGGACATGTACGCAACAGCCAGCGGAGCGCAGGCGGAATTTTATGGGCCACGGGCGTATGTGGGTGCCGTTTCCTTCGACCTCGAAGGCCATATCAGCGAGGGTTACCGTCTGTACCTGCAGGACAACTACGAGCCCAACGACGACGGCGTGTCGCCCGTCGAGCAGAAGGACTGGGGCCTGACGCTCGGCATCATGCGCGGTTCCGGCGTCGACGCCTATGTCAACTATTCCGCTGACCCGGACGACGGCGAAGGCAACGACACCTGGGATATCATACATGGCAGCAGCGCCACGGCTCACCCAGACACCTGCGACTGCTACGGCAATCTCTTCAAGTATGTCGGAAGCGAAAACATATCGGCGGGAGTTGCCGCATCGAAGTTCCTTGAACTGTTTCCTGGCAGCAACGCCTCGTTTGACTCGGTGCGCAGCCTTGGAGTCGAGATATTCAGCATCAAATCGGCTGACGGTACTTATCACGCTGCACTGGTTGTAACCGACTACCCGCCGAACAACTCCTCTCTGGAGCACGTCTTCCGCCAGCAGTACATAGCCTACCTCAGCGGACATTCGGCTTCAGAGATCATGGCCTTGGACAAGGCCGGACACGGTACGTACCGAAACCTCATTGTCGAGCTCGACAGCAGCCAGGAGCGTCGCGACACCCTCAGACAGCTCATCCGCCTGTCACTCGGCTACACCAGCGACATTACCGTCGACAACGGCGTCGGCTCGCGCTACGGACGCTTCTCGCTGAAGCTGCGCGCCGAAAAGCCCAACCCGTACTACGTGAAGGACAGTACGGATGCAGACAAGAAGGACCAGTACCTGAAGATAGAAAACGAGAACCTTCAGGGCCGTGGACTTGCCGACCAGTTCTACAAGGAGTACAGCTACTGGATCCGCAACGCCCGCATCGTGAAGCGCACGGTGAAGATGGAACTGGCGCAGCTGCTCTCGATTGACAAGACCAAGCGCGTCACCGTAGGCGACGTCACCGGGTTTATCCGCAAGATGCAGTATTCCGTCAGCAACAAGACGGGACTGGGCATGGTGACAATGGAAATTATGTATATATAAGCTATGGCAGTAACAATATCAGGAATGTTTGGCAACGGCGCGACGTACTTTGCCGATTCGCCCGTGGTGATAGACATCAGCGGGTTGGAATGGGGCAGTCCCGTCACCAGTCCGTTTACGATAGTGCGTGTGGAGGTGCTGTACAACGGCAGCTCCGTTGGTGACTTCCGTGCCGACACGGGCGGACAGTCCAGCATCTCGTTCGACATCTCGTCCGCATTGCGTGCCATCTGGAGCGACTACAATTTCTCCAGCGAAGTGGCGGCAGCGAAAAGTGCCATGGCGGCACAGTCGTCCCGTGGGTACCAGCGCCAGTATCGCATCTATTCGCTGAAGGTCTACACCGAGTATCTGGCCAGCGACGAGGGCGGCGTGTTCACCTCTGTAGCCCACGGCCCGTTCGATGGCGGACAGTGTGCAATAGGCTGGCTGACGGAGTGGGAACGCTCGACGGCAGGCAGTGCCGACGTATCGTACCGCGAGCATACCAACCTGCGCAACGGCGACGCCAGCACCAAGCCTACGAGCTCGCCCGAGCGGGTAGGCCGCGACAGCATCACGTCGTGGGTGGACCTGAACGCGACTGACACCATCAGCCTCTTTTTCCCCGCCAATGCCGGGTATGGCAGGGGGACGGCCGACAGCCAGGGCGAACACGCCCCGCTGGTGCTGCGCGACAGCCAGCCGTATGTAGACTTCCTGTTTGTCAACCGCCGTGGAGCCGTCGAGACATGCAGCGGCCTGACGCTGGAGGCGATGAACATCAACGTCGACTCGCAGCAGTACAGCCGCGTGGAGCGTCCTAAGTTCAGACCCTCGCGCTCGCTGATGAGCATCCGCCAGGGTGGCCCGCGCCGCGACTGGGCCATGTCGAGCGGCCATGTAGACCGCGACTGGGCCGAGTGGTGGACCATGGAGTTCCTGCAGGCCCGGCAGTGGTGGATGCGCTGCCCCATAGGCGACGCTGCCGGCACGTATGTACCCGTCGTCGTCAAGCCCTCCAAGAACAGTGTCACCATCTACGACCGTCAGAAGCAGCAAATGCCGCACGTAGACTTCACCGTGACGCTGGCTCTGGAGGGGTAATCCGTGCCTCGCGGTTCACCCGCGAGGAACACATGCCCTTGCATTCTGACACCGCAACACCGATATTGCGAGAAAAAGATTACAAAGCAATGAACCAGGTAGTAGTAGACTTATGGCCCGTCATCACGGGCTCGATTATCACGGGCGTGTTATCCATCATAGGCATGTACTTCGGTTGGGTACACAAACTGCGAACAGATATGGCCGTGGTAGAAGTGGAAGTAACAGAGCTGAAGCGCCGCGTGGAAGGGCACTCAAAGAAACAGGACGATATTCTGTCTGCCGTGAACAGCATCCAAAAAGACATGAACGAGAAACTGAATAAAATCAGCATCGACATCGCGAAAATCAACACAACGCTGACTATCATAGAACCAAGCAAGGACTAAGCACCATGGGAGAAATAATCAAAAATACAGGCAGCGAACTGAAGGAGCGATGGATGATGAAGATGCCCCGTTTCTTCCGCATGATAGCCGTCGTCACCGTCAACATCCTGGCGATTGTTACGACGGTTAATTTCGGGGTTCCGGCACTTGGCGGCCAACTCTACGACTGGTGGGGCGACGTATATACACATATCCTCACTGGCGGACTTTGCATCCTCGCTACGTGCAAGGTGACGGTGGCAGGTGGATACAAGCACATCGACCCGGACAAGCTAATGCGCGGCAACGTCATTCTCGACCGTGACGTAGACGACAATCCCGACGGCTATAGCCCGCAGGAATGATTAAGATACTCGTAGTTTTTTCATAGGTTTTATAAAAAAAGGAAAGCCGCCGTCCGTAAGGATAGCGGCTTTTGCCCTTGATTTCAACCTTGCATGAAAATATCTTGTCCGCAAATAGAAAGAACACCCAACTTAGAATCTTATGAATGGAAGCGTAACAATCAACGGTACCAGATATCCTGTAACCATGGCCGACCTCACGCCGGCTGACGTACTCCCGGTTTTCCATACCGACACCAGCATATTGAAGACCGACAGCATTCTGCTGCATGCGGCTGGCGCTGAGCAGAACAGCGCCAAGAAGGTGCTGCTGGCCCACCTCGTATCACTGCTGTCGTCGTCGGTGGCCGAGGATATCGTGCTGACCATCGAACCCTACTACGACGAGAACAACGAATATCAGGGCATGTACTGGCACTACAACTCCGGATGGCTCAGACGGACGGATACGGGCGAGATGATCCGCGTGGACGACCCCGCCGCTGCCATCGCCCTGGCCGCCGACATGGCCACCCGCGCCGCCCATGCCGCCAACACCGCCGCCGAGGGAGCAGTCAACGCCGACAACCGTGCTACCAACAACGAGAACGGGCGCGTGACGGCGGAGAACCAGCGCAAAGCCGCCGAGACGGAGCGGCAGGAACAAGAGACCATCAGACAGCAGAAAGAGCAGGAACGTGTGGACGAGTTCGCTCGTCTGAAGGACGAATCTGAACGGTCTACGGCCAGTGCGACAGAAGCTGCGGAGGATGCCGATGCCAAGGCAAAATCAGCCGATGCGGCTGCCCGCGCTGCCGAGGAAGCCGCGCAGGATGCCAGTGATGCCATCAGCGGTGCCAACAGCGCGGCGAGCCGTGCCAACACCGCTGCCCAGAACGCTGATACGTCGCGCCAGCAGATAGAGAGCCAGGAGCAGAACCGACAGATCAAGGAAACCGAGCGACAGTCGCAGGAGCAGACGCGCCAGCAGAAGGAAACCGAGCGACAGTCGCAGGAGCAGAGCCGCCAGAGCCAGTTCGCCCAGCTGAAGAGCGAGGCGGAGCAGGCCACCGACGATGCCAACGCAGCAGCCTACAATGCCAACCAGAAGGCGCAGGAAGCTGACACCGCAAAGCAGCACGCTCAGGCAGCAGCCGACGAGTGGAACAACGAATACAAGCTGCAAGTGGCACAGGCCATCCTCGACGCTCAGGGGGCTGACAACGTGGATGCCGACCTCGACGGCATGACTGTCATCATCACGGGGCGCGACGGACGGCCAAAGAGTGTCAGCATAGGCTATGAGATATACAACACCTATGGCTCTGTTGCAGAGATGCAGGCCGACGCGGCCAACGTTCCTGTCGGCAAGTTTGTCATCATCGCCACCGAAGACCCGACGGACGAGGACAATGCCAAGCTGTATAGCCGTGCCTCGCAGGGTGGGTTCCGATTCCTGGCCGACCTCGACCAGGCATCGTCTGAGGCTTGGGCCGACTGGCTGAACAACCACAAGCAGCAGATTATAGACGCTACCAACTACGCCCTGCAACAGGGCGACTACGCCAAGCAGCAGGGTGACTACGCCAAGCAGCAGGGTGAGGCAGCGGAGGACATATATAATGAGGTGAGCGCATGGTATGGTGAGGATGACCAGCACGGAGTCCGCAAGACATGGGCCGACTGGATGGCCGACAAGCTGGCCGACTGGGGAGCGTGGAAGACGGCGCGCCTGGCTGACTACAACCAGTGGAAGGCCGCTCTGAACGCAGACTTCGCCAACTGGTTCAGCGATACGCTGGAGACGGGCGTGCGCTATATCTGGAACACCTGGTTTGCGGCGCGACTGCAAGACTGGACTGCCCTGTCTAAGCAGGCCAGCGACGACCATACGCAGGCCACACAAGACCACGATGCTTCCACAACTGCCACCCAGCACGCCACCGACCAAGGCGACTACGCCAAGCAGCAGGGCAACATAGCCAAGGCCAAGGGCGAGACAGCCGAGGCGCAGGGCAATGACGCAGAGGCTCAGGGCAATGCCGCTGAAGCCCAAGGCAACAAAGCGGAGCAGCAGGGCAACACTGCCGAGCAGCAAGGAAACACCGCCGAGCAGCGGGGAAACGACGCTGAGACTAAAGGCAACTACGCCAAGGCTCAGGGCGACCGTGCCAAGACGCTCAACGACCATCCTTGGGAACTGCGCAGCGACGGCTACGTCTGGGTCTACGACGAGACGGCTGGCACGATGGTCAGCACGAATAAGATGATAATAGACTTCAGCGACCTCACGGAGGAGCAGCAGCAGGCCATCATCAACCAGTTCGTCATCGACTACGAGCCGGTCAGCACCGCTACAACTATGTGGAACAGCCACAGCCTGAGATGATGGCGTGTCTGCCCTTGATTCCCGGCGCGGCAAACCGCATATTACGGACAGCAGACAATCAAAAACCAAAATACAACAATGGCAACACCAGACTTATCAAAACTGCAGCACGCGCTCGTCAACTCGCCCATGCACTTCTACTACGAGGTAAAGGACGACGGTACCGCAGTGCTGCGCCACATCCGCGTGCAGCAGAAGAACTACGAAGTGCCCGCCGACGGCATCACCATCGACACCTTGCCCGCCAACTCGGTTGATTCCGACACCATCAAGGACGAGAGCGTACAGAAGCAAGACCTGCACCGCGACGTACAGGACACCCTCGACAAGATTGAGGACGCCCAGACCATCGGCGAGCAGGCCGTAGGCGACATGGTGGCCGACGCCATCAATGCCGCCACAGGAAACGAATGAGTACTGACACTCAGACACAGTCAACTTTATTTATTAACCCCTCTAAAAACACAAAGACATGACTAAAGAGGAACTGAAGACCCTTATTGGGTCGAAAGAATTGAACAAGGCGGTCGTTGACATCATCGCCTATGTAGTGTTGAACCGCAAGGCCGTTGACGCCAGCATCGCAGCCGAGGCAGCCAAGGTGACCACCCTCATCGGCAGTGACACCGCCAAGAGCGTGCGCACCATCGCCAACGAGGAGCTGGCCGCTCAGCTGATTCCCGCCAGCGCCAAGGAGTCGCTCGACACCCTGCAGGAGATTGCCGCATGGATCCAGCAGCACCCCGACGATGCTTCTGCCATGAACCAGGCCATCACCGCCCTGCAGAACCTCGTCGGCTCACTGCCAGAGGAAACCGAGGCTACCACCGTCGTCGGCTACATCACTTCCGAGATTACCCGCATCGAGGGTCTTATCTCAGGCAAGAACGTGGATGCCGAGGGTGACATCTACTTCGGCCTGACCGCTGCCAACAACAAGGTGACGGGCGCTGCCACGCAGAAGACCATCGACGCCATCGCCCTGGCTGAGACGGCCCTGCAACTCTCCGACCTCGACACCATCGGCGAGGCCGCTGCCGCCAACCTGGTGGCTGCTGCCATCACCGCTGCCGAGACACCCGCTTCCGGCGAGTAACCTGACAGGGATTGCGGAGCGGCAACGTTCCGCAATCCTATTTTTCACTAACCCCAACAAACAAGCAAGACAATGGCAAAGAAAAAAAAGGAAGCGGCACAGGAGCTGCTGACAGCCTCCCTGACCAACGTGTCGGCGGAACTATACAAGGCTATCAAGGCAAGGTTTGCCACGAAGGATGAACTCCAGGCCGCTACGGGCGCATCGCCTGAGCCGACCAGTTCGGCAACCCAAATGTGGAACAATCACTCAATCAGATAAAGACTATGGCAGAAGAGACAACAAACAGCGTCATCACTAAAGAGTGGATGGACGAATACGACAACGGAATGAAGCAGGCCCTGCAGCCGCTGGGCGACGCGCAGGTAGTACAAACCCTCTCGGAAGCGCCTGGCGAGACTACGCTGACCTACACCAAAGGCAGCGGTCAGGACGCAGTGACCTACGACTTCAAGGTGGGCGACGAGGTACGCGTGCCCGACAGCGAGAACGCCGAGGAAGGCACCAACGGCT
>ERZ842401.3848-NODE-3848-length-18165-cov-4.998675_pt1 | contig 18165 bp, 14 predicted proteins | sample MGYA00521270_ERZ842401 | MGnify/ENA primary metagenome ERZ842401 (study PRJEB31892, sample SAMEA3878208) | bioreactor metagenome | biome: Moose rumen | place: Sweden | collected 2011-10 | study: EMG produced TPA metagenomics assembly of the PRJEB12797 data set...
GAGCGGGAAGTTATACTCACCGCGCTTGAGGAACACTCCCGTCAGTTTATCAAGGTCGTTCTGCAAACCGTCGTAGTTACGACTGAGCAGACCGGGACCCAAGGTCACTTCGAGCATGTGGCCTGTGAACTCCACTTTGTTGCCCACTTTGAGACCACGCGTGGACTCGAACACTTGCGCATACACGTTGGCACCAATCACTTTGATGACCTCAGCCATCAGTCTTGTCTCGCCTACGTAGATGTAGCAAATCTCATTTTGCGCAACCGGTCCGTCAACTCCGACGGTTACCAGGTTGGCAATAATTCCTTTAACTTTTCCAGTTGTCATATATTAGTCTAATTTAATTCCTTTTTTCATATCTGCCACTAACTCGCGGAAGATGCGCTCTCCTTCTTCTACGGTCAGAATCGACCAACGATGGAGCATCAGTGCTTCCAGATAATAGGCAAACACCATCTCCGGCGAGAAGAAATCGAACTCCGTACGGTCATGCAACCACTCAAAACGCACGGCATCCATCGCTTTCTCGCGTTGCATAAGGTCTTCTATCTGTGCCAGTGCCAGAATAGCCGTGAAATCGCCGGAAAGCTCGTTCAATCCGAAATCTTTCTGCGTGGTGTGCGTGCGTAACTGATCTGCCACTTCACCTTCGCCCACAATCTTTTGCTTCACATCGAAACCGTGCTTGCGGCATATTTGAGCCACCAGCACATTGTTCATATCGCGGTTGAAAGCGAACCACTCGCGGATGAAACGATTCTTGGCTTTCAGTCCGAGGTCCAGCGTTTCTTCATCAATCGGCTTGCGCAGTAAATCGAGCATAGTCTTGTCCGACCCACGCAACTGTTCGTCGAGCAACTCATCCAGTTTCTCGATGCTGATTGGTGCATCTGAACCCGCTTTCAGTTCCGGCAATCCCGTTAATAGGTATTCATAAGTCATGGAATGTACGATTTACGAATGTACGATTTAGAACAATTGCTCCACTAACTGCGGACGAAGCATTTCCTTGAAATATGCGATGAACTCTGCATCACCGAAAGCCAGTTTGTATCCGCCCTTGGCAGGCTGAATGGTGAAATCAGTCTTGATTCCTTTGACTTCTTTGATCTCCACGCCTTTTTCCAGCAGACCTTTGGCATTGGCGGCAAAATACTTTTTCAGTGCCTCCGCATCTTTAGCCTCAACGACCACCTCTCCTTCTTTCGCCATTTGTTCAGCGAGTTTGGCGATCAGACCTTGCATGAACTTGGCGTCCGCTGTTGCCGCCTTTACGCTGTCAGAAGCGATCTTGTCTGCCAGCAGATTCACAATCTCTGTCTTTACGGCATTCACGCTCTGCTCGGCATATAACTTCAACTCTGCGCGAGTCTTCTTGTCCAAATCAGCCGATTTGCTCTCTGCCTCTGCTACAAGCGCTGCAGCTTTCTTCTCTGCCTCGGCAATGATCTCTGCGGCCTTTGCGTTCGCTTTCTCAACAATCTGTTGGGCTTCCGCTTGGCCTTTCTCTACGCCCTCTGCGTAGATCTTGTCTGTTAATTCTGAAAGATTCATATAGTTGATTTTTTAATTATGTTCTCCATTTCGTCAAGTCCTGTAGAACGGGGTTCAAGAACTACAGGGTCATTTACGACTCATTTACGACTCTTTTATGACTCGATTTCGACTCATTAGTGTATCCTGCTATACGCTATAATATACATAGTATATTATTCCGTGATTTTTAATTTTACCCTCTTTCTACCCCTCTTAAAACGGCTGCAAAGTTACAAAAAAAAAATGACATAAACAAATGTTTATGCCACTTTTCTAATTTTTAGCAATTATTTGTAGAAATATAGATAATTACTGTGCTATTTCTTGCCCGTTGGCGTTAAATACTTTCTCTCCTCTACGGACGAAGAATTGTCCGTCGCGGATAAATTTGACAGGTTCTTGCAATTCCTCTATCTGCTCCACTCCCTCGAACTGCGGTGCGTTGATCGTCAGACTCAGTCGTAAATCATTGGTTACATCTCCGTAATTCTCCGACAACCGGTTCGTTTTATCCTCTATCATCGATTCAACAGGTATTTTTGCCACTTCTACTGCCATGCCGGAAAAAATGCTGCCTAGTGCTATTGCATATATTCCAAGCGATTCTTTCACCATGTTTTGCATACCATTATATACCGAGTCGGCGAGAATCCGTCCCCTTTCCGGATTTTCATTCTCGTTTCCGTCTGAATGGAAAAGATAGAGGCTTACTGCCGGTTTGCCTAAATTGCGTTCGGTAATAGCTATTCTATCTTCATTTGTTTGGGGCAGAGCACTCTTGATCCCATTGATGATGGTTGTGTTAAATCCGGCTGCAGTCATTGCCGGAACAATTGAAGAATCCCATTTCTCATCCACTTTACCCCATGCGCGGAGCGCAAGCGTAGGCACCATATTATGGGTGTGTTCCGCCATCCATGCGCGGCTGTATGTATACAAATCCGCTATGGTATCAACGGATGTCAGGTATTCCGTCTCTACGCGAACGGTTGCCTTGTCTTGAGAAAGTGTCAGCCATCGGTACGGACAAGGATACGTGATCGGAGAACCGGAGGAAATCTCTACGATACTATCATTTGTCACACCCGTTGTGTCGCGGAATGTAGAGATACTGTTTATATGGAAATGGCCGGTCAGAACCAGATGTACACCATGCGCCATCAGACTGTCCCGGAGCGCATCTGCATTCTTGAAACGGCAAGCGCTTTCCAATGTCCCTTGCATGTCAAAATGCTCCAAAACCTGCCAGTGAGCCATAGCAATAATGGTCCTTCCTTGGGCTGCAGCGCTATCAGCCTGGGCTAAAACAAACTCCAGTGTGCCTGGCTTGAGTACGCCGGTTCCGGCATTGTTGTCCGATCCGTCAATACCAATGACGGTAACGCCTGTTAGCGGTTCGGATGCAAATGAATGTGAGTTGACGTCTTTGGCTATCGCATGGTCGTATATCCACGAATAGGTACTCTCCCACTCTGTATTTTTCAGGTTCTCTGTCTCCTCTTCGACGGCACCGCGATAAGCTTTGGCGTTTCCGCCTATGTCATGGTTGCCGGGGATAACAAGAGTCTTGATTCCTGCCTCTTCCAGCCGCTGCAAACCGTTCACTACTATGGCATGGCTTGCTTTCTCGCTGTCCTTGGTCAGGTCACCGGGAATAAGCACCAGTTCCGGCTTGTACTTCATGGCGGTATCCATAAGCGCATTCCAGATCGGCTCGCTCAGGTCTATCATCTTGCGCTGTTTCACCATCATGCTGTCGAACGCCTTGCCTTCTTCTATCAGCGATTTAGCCAACACATGCGGATCGGCAATAACCATGATTTTCTCTTGTGCCATTGCCCATAATGGCAATAAGGCAAACAGGGAAATAAATAATCTTTTCATATCCTTTAAAATAAAGTTATTTCTACTCGTCTGTTCTGCTGACGTCCTGCTTCTGTTTCGTTGGACGCTACCGGTTTTGTATCTCCATAGCCGTACGCCTTGATACTTTCCGGCGCACATCCAAAAGCAATCAGTTGCTTGCGCACGGACTCAGCACGTGCTTGCGAGAGGGCTTTGTTGTCTTCCGGCTGACCCACATTGTCCGTATGACCTGCCAGACGCACTTTATAGCCGTATGTGGCAATAAATTTAGCGATACGTTTCAACTCCGGCAGTGACTCGTCTTTGATAATATCGCTGCCGGTCTCAAATAGCAGGTTGTTAATAGCCACAGCTTCATTGGCTTTCAGTACCGTAATGGTCTCAGGACGTTTGTCCTCCGGCAGCGTAATGGAATAGATATCATGCCTCCTGCCATATTTCTGTGCATAATAGGCGGTCTTTCCGTCTGCTGAAATCTTATACCAACAATCTCTTCCCGGCGTATTGATCTGCGGACCTAAATTTTCCGGTTCGGACCAGCAGTTCCAGCAACTGTCGCTCAGTCGTCTTGTTACCCACACATCTAAATCTCCTATCGTACCTTCCCTGTCGGAGGAGAAATAGAGAGTTTTCATATCCGGATGCAGAAACGGCGAACGTTCCATTCCCGGAGTATTAATCGCTTTTCCTATGGAATAAGGCTTGCCCCATCTGCCTTCTTCGTCCTGTTCGGATACAAATATATTCAGACTCGCCTGTTCCTCGCCTTCCGCCGGATAATTGGCGGCAAAGAGCAATACGGACCCGTCTGCGCTGATCTGACCGTCCGCTTGCCAGTTTCCTATTTGCAGATACGTAGGTAATGGTCTCGGTTCGCTCCATCCGTATGGTCCGCGAACGGAAAAATGTATTTTTCCTTCTACAAACAACAGCATGGTCTTTCCATCGCCGCTTACAGATGTCGGGGCTTCATTGCGATAAGGCGTACTGAGTGCCGGAACGATCTGCGCACTGCTCCACATGCCTGTTTTCTTGTCTCTGCGGGAAACAAAGATGTCTTCGCTTATATTCGTCTCTCCGCGATGGAGACCCACAAAATAGAGGGTGTTATCGTCTATGGTCAGTGTAGGTCCGTATTCTTCCCCTTCTATGGTGTTGATACTTTGCGGCAAGATCTGCGGTTGGATACTGTCCGGCGTAGTGAAACTGCAGAAAATAAGTACCAATAGTTGTCCTGCCATCACGCGCAGAAAAGTGGTGAACGGATAGACGGTGGCGTAACATACAGAAACTTGATTGTTCTCATTAGACATGGATTGCGCGTATGGTAGCGCCATGGCAGAGGTCATGGAACCTACCATCAAACCGACTACATTGAAATAATTCATATGCAGCCATTTATAAGCGATTATTCCTATTGTCAGGAGCGGCAGGATTGTGATTAAGAAGCCGTATCCGATCCATAAATAGCCGCCATTGACCAGTGTCGGCAAAAATGTCTCTCCTACGGAGAGCCCAAGCGCTGCCAGGAACAATGTCAATCCTACCTGGCGCAACATCATATTTGCCGATGTGGTAGAGAATGTGACTAAGTTGTAATACGGACCATAGTGACCGATCAGAATAGCTACGATTAGTGATCCGCCGACCAGTCCTAATTTGAAAGTAGTGCCCATTCCGGGAATAGGAATCGGCAACAGACCGACACAGATACCCAATACCATACCGAAAAATACCGGCAGCAGATGCGGCACATCCAGACGCTTGAGCTCGTTTCCGAACGTGTCGGCTACTTTGCTCACGTCGTTCTTGTCGCCTACTACCATCAACCGGTCGCCTAATTGCAGGATCATGTCCGGGGTTGCCAGCAGATCTATACCAGCACGGTTGACACGGGTGATGGTTGCATGATACTGCTGGCGCAGATTAAACGACCGGATCCGTTTGCCATTACATTCAGGACGGGTTACGGCTATGCGGCGGGAAATCAAATGGTCCGATTTCTCCCTCTGCACACGCAAGTTATAGTCTTTCATTTGTCCCAGAAGACGTAACGCATCAATATGTTGTTTGTCGGTCAATACACGCAGTGTATCTCCGTTGCGGAAGGATGTCTGTTCGTTTACCAACTCATCCGATCCGTCAGGTCGGATCACGCGGCTCACCACCATCTCTTTCACGGGACAGATGCGTTGCAGTTCCGCCAATGTTAAGGTTGCTATTTGCGGGTTATTGAGTTTGATATCCACGCATACGGGTTCGTCTGCTGAAGCTTCAGCCGCATCCTTGAGCCTTTTCTCCTCTTCCGGCAGTTGCACCCTGAAACATTTACGGATCAGTTCAAATGCCAGAATTACTCCTACTATACTGAGCGGATAAGCCACTGCATAACCCGTTGCTATATCAGGGTTTGTGGTTCCTGTCAGGTCAAAATAGGCTTGTTGGGCGGCTGCCAGAGAAGGCGTGGAGGTTGTTGCTCCGGACATCACGCCTGCCAATGTGGACATATCAATGCCTGTGACATAATACAGCACGATAGTACATACACAGCCTAATAGCACAATGGCTGCTGCCAGCATATTCAGTTGCAGACTGCCTCGTTTGAAAGGAGAAAAAGAAGGACCTACCTGCAATCCTATGGAATAGACAAAGAGAATCAGACCGAAATCTTTGGCAAACTGCGCTACCGAATGATCTATCTTAATACCCGCAGAAGCCATAGCTATTCCGACAAACAGGACCCAGGTCACACCCAGCGAGAAGTTCTTTATTTTTGCCTTCTCGCCTAACCAGAGACCTATCGTCATCACTATTGTCAGCCATAGCAATGATTGAGTGATAGACGGATTAAATAAAAAAGACTCAAGGGCGCTCATTTGCTATATCCTGTTTTGAACTTAAAATCTTGATCATACCTGTTAACGCTTTCATGCATGCCCTGTCCGTTATTTGCTCGCGCAGTTTGCCCAAATGGAAACATTCTGCCCTCGTTCCTTCAGGGGTAGCCCATGCTATCCATACGGTACCTACTGGCTTGCTTTCGCTGCCACCTGTCGGTCCGGCAATGCCGCTTGTGGCTATTCCATAAGTCGTTCCGATTTGTTTGCGAACAGACTCTGCCATTACACGAACCGTCTCTTCGCTTACGGCGCCGTGCGTTTTTAATACTTCTTCAGGCACGCTCAGAAGACGCTCTTTTACGGAGTTGTCATAGCTTACAATGGATCCCCAATAGAAGGTAGAACTACCGGCATGCTTGTTCAGTAGCGATGCTAATTTGCCGCCGGTGCAACTCTCTGCAGTAGCGATAGTCGCTCCCTGCGAAACAAGCAACTTGCCGACAATAACTTCCAGTGGCTCATCCGTTTCCGCAATCAAGTATTCTCTCACCAGAGTCTTCAGTTTCTCGAACCACTCGCTCATTTCGTCCTCTGTCGCCTCGCCGTAACTGGATAACCGCAACCGGATGATCCCGTCCTTGGGGAGATATGCCAAACGGATGTAGCCTGGCTTCTGCGCCTCGAAATCCTCTAATATGATAGCCAGTGCCGATTCCGATATGCCGGTTAATTGCAATGTTCGGTGCAATATATGCCCGAATTCGTGATTTGTTTCTTGTAATTCGTAATTTAGTATATACGGCAGTATCTGTTCCTCCATCGCTATCTCCATTTCATAGGGCACTCCAGGCATGGATACCAGCAGTTGCTTGCCGTGATGAAAAACCATCAACGGAGCGGAACCTACTCTATTGGGCAGAATAACAGCGCATTCGGGAACCATCCATTGGGTTGCCGTCAGGCGATTTAGTATATCCGGACGATTCTTGTATAGCTCTTTTATATGCGTACGTACGCGCTCGTCTTCTATAAGGTGGGTGTCAAAATAGTCGCATAGGACTTGCTTGGTGATATCATCTTTGGTAGGTCCCAGACCTCCGGTCGTGAGCACGATATCTACCCGCTTGAATGCGTCGTCGATTGCGGCAATGATATGTTCGCGGTCGTCGTGAACGGATGTAATCTGGTATAACTCTATTCCTTTGTCGTTCAACTTTTGAGCCATCCGGGCTGAATTGGTATCTACTACTTGCCCGATGAGCAACTCATCCCCTATTGTGATTATTTCTGCGCGCATTGTTTTTTCCATTCTGTTGCTGTTAATTCCAATTCATTATACCATTCTTCGCCAAATCGTCGGATAAGCGGTTCTTTCAAGAACTGATATATCGGCAAATGCAGTTTTTTCCCTTTCACCCGTGCGCAATGGCAGATATCCCATCGGTGATACTCCACTCCGATATATTCGCCCACTTGCGTCAATCGGATCGGATATAAATGACACGAAATAGGTTTCTTAAAATCAATTTTTCCGGCATTGAATGCTTTTTCTATTAGGCAATAACACCATCCGTTATGGTCCGTACGGGCAAAGACACAGTCTTTATCGTTGACAATGGATGTCACCCGTTCTCCGGAGGGGTCATTATAGGCGATTCCCTGGCTCTCTACCACGCTCTTTGCCTCTTTGGTCATATCAGGCAGTAATACAGGCAAAATACGCTGTATCTTTTCCTCTTCTGCTGCCGTCAGCGGAGCTCCCGCATCACCTTCTATACAGCAACAGCCACGGCATACATCCAGATCGCAGCAGAACTCTTTTTCCAGTACATCCAGACTGACTAATGTGTTTTGTATCAGAAACATAACTGCGAGTCCATCCAGATTTTAATTCCCAAGAAGATTAACACGACTCCTCCGGCGAGTGACATGTATTGTTTCTTGATATGCTTGGATATCTCTCCGCTTAATATACATCCTCCGGCGGAGAAGGCAAAAGCAACCCCTCCTATTACCAAGGCGGCAAAAAATATCTGTCCGGGATAGGAGAGAAATACTATCCCTGTGGCAAACGCATCAATGGATGTAGCAACAGCCATAAGCAACAGATAGGTGATAGACCAGTTGGCTTCCTGCGGCTCTTCCTTTTTGGTATGCAATGCATCAAAAATCATCTTCGCACCAAGAATTATAAGCAGCCACATTGCAGCCCATTGCACATAGTCATTGAAAAAATCAATAAAGAAAGTGCCGATATAGAACCCCAATACAGGCATCCCGCCTTGGAATACCCCGAACAGCGTAGCCATCAGCAGCATATTCCGTATATCTCTTTTATTGCGGTAGTCAAAGCCGATACCTTGCACCAAACTTATCGCAGTGCAATCCACTGCGAGACTGAAGGCGAGCAATATGATAGACAATACGCCCATTATTGACGTTTATATTTATATCTTGCGCCCGTTTTGCCTTTTGCTATAGCGAGCAGTTTGTTACGTACGAAGGTCTTGCGGATAGGCGATATACGATCGGTGAACACATGTCCTTCCAAATGATCGTATTCATGCTGTACAATGCGGGCTTGAAAACCTGTGAAGGTCTCTTCATGCTCCCTGAAATCCTCATCCATGTACCGTATCCGGATGGAGGCAGGGCGAACGACATTCTCGCTTATTCCCGGTAATGAAAGACACCCTTCACTATAGGTGCATGTCTCTTCACTCTCTTCCAGTATTTCCGGATTGATGAAAGCGCGTTTGAAATCTTTGCATTCCGGATAGTCTTCAGCCAACTCGGTGCCATCCACTACAAACAGCCGCCATGGCTTGCCTACCTGCGGCGCCGCCAGACCGCATCCGTCCGCTTGCGTCAATGTCTCGTACATATCCGCAATGAACTGTTTCAGTTCCGGCGTGTTTTCTATATCTTCAGCCTGTTTTCTCAGTACCGGCTGTCCGTACAAATATATTGGTAAAATCATATTCTGATATTATTGGATTCAAAATCATAGAAGGCTGTCCAGATAGCCTTCAAGTATGATGCACGCAGCGATTTTATCCACTGTGGCTTTGTCTTGACGGGCTTTCTTCTTCATTCCGCCCGCTATCATTGCCTGATGCGCCAACACCGAAGTGAAACGCTCGTCATACATAGTTATAGGTATAGTTGGAAATGTTTTCTTGAATACTCCCATGAACGGACGGATATAATTCATGCTCTCCGATTCCTGTCCGTTCATCTGTGTCGGATGTCCGATCACTACTTCGTCCACCGGCTCGTGGGCGAAGTAGTCCGTCAGCCAATTTATCAATTCTTTGGTCTCGACCGTAAGCAACGGATTAGCCGTTATGCGGAGAACATCCGTAACGGCTAATCCAGTGCGTTTACGACCGTAGTCTATTGCTAATATACGTCCCATTAGAGACTGTTCAGTTTCTCGTTGATTGCGTTGTACTCTGCATCCATGTGGAAGCGGTAATACAGACCCTTGAGAACCTGCATGTACTGGCGGTCTTCCGGAGCCATCTTGTGGGCTTCTTCGAAGAACGGAAGCGATTTGCGGAATACTTCGTTCATCTCCTCCAAAGCTTTCTTGTAGGCTTTGTTGTCGTTGATCAGCGCAGCTGCTTCATTCAGTTTGACTGCTTGGTTGTAATATACTCTACCCTTGCCGGCCATGGCGTCTGCTAATGTCGGATTGCAACGGAGTGCTTCGTCGAAATCTTTCAATGCTGCGTCGTAGTTACCCAGACTCTCATCGAGATTGCCTTTGATATGATGGTATTGTGCTACATTAGGCTCACGCTCGATGGCTTTTGCCAGATATTCTACGGCTACCTGCTCCTGACCGGAGAAGATATAGTAATTAATCAGGTTCTGGAGGAACCAAGGCTCCTGCGGGAAACGAACGATAGCGTTTTGAAGAGTAGCTACGAAGTTGGCAGTATCCTTCAATGCCAGATACTCCTGGTAAAGGAACTGGTTCACCGAGATAGCCTCATAGTCTCCGTCCTTGAGTTCGTTCAGGAGAGCGATGGCGTCCTCGTGCAGTTCGCTCTGAACGGCAAAGATAGCAGCATAGTACTTGTATTGGATATAGGTAGTGTCACGCGGCATCTCTTTCTGCAATTTCGGTTCCTGCATCATCGCTAAATCAGGAATAGCAACATGCATTTTGAATGCGTTATATGCTCCTTCAAAATCTTTCTGCTCGTTGAGATAGATTCCGTATTTAACCAATTCCTGACCCTTGTAATATTCCAGCATTTTCTTGTTGATGTTATTACGCGTCTTTTGGTCCACAACCTCGCGTCCTTTTTTGTCCAATGTAGGAATCATAGCCAACTCGTCTGCTTTGAGCCAGTATTTGTAACTCTCTTCTACAGCGGCGCCGGCTTTGGTCTGGTTCACACCTTTACCCATCATCTGGTTGTAGTTCTCCTGAGTCAACTCTTGGTAACCGATCATACCTGCCCAGTAGTACGTCTCTGCGGTCGGATCCTGCTCTATTGCATCAGCGATGTAAGTACGTGCCGACGGGAAATCGGGAGTCTCGGCCATCATGTAACTCTTGGCTTTTTTAACCAATGGATTTTTCTGTGCAAAGCAGCCTGCGCTTATCAGCACCAATGCTGCTAAAAACAATGACTTTTTCATAAATTAATCCAGTTATTTACTATTCATTTGTTTCGTTGTTATCTATATCCTCATTAGGCATTTCTGCTGCATCATTGCTCTCCTCTTCTTTCGGAACGATACAACCGCTTACGAGGCTGTCATTGCGTTTCTGCAACTCGATCAGTTTGACACCTTGTGCAGCGCGTCCTGTCTGACGGATGGTAGAGATGTCCATGCGGATTGCAGTGCCGGATTTGGTCATCAGCATCAGGTCGTCTTCGTCGGTTACTGCCTCGATACCTACCAGATGTCCGGTCTTCTCGGTGATCTCGATGGTCTTGACACCCTTGCCGCCACGGTTGGTGACACGATAGATCGGATTGCCTTCTTCGTCGTCCACCGGCGTACGCTTGCCGAATCCGTTCTCCGAAATCACAAGAATGGTCTTCTCTGTACCCTTCTCTACACAAACCGTGCCAATTACGCGGTCTTGGCCGTCGTCCTCCAGCGTAATTGCTTTCACGCCGGTAGCGCCACGACCCATCGGACGGACACCGCCTTCGTTGAAACGGACTACTTTGCCGTTGTACGAAGCAACCAGCATCTCGCTCTGTCCGTCGGTCATCGTTACGCCGATCAGTTCGTCGCCTTCGCGCAGACCGAGTGCGATGATTCCGTTTGTGCGCGGACGGCTGTAGGCTTCCAGGGTCGTTTTCTTCATCAATCCGTTCTTGGTGATGAAAATCAGATAGTGGTTCTCTACGTATTCCGGATCGTTCAAGCCCTTGACATTGATACAGGTACGTACCTTGTCGCCTTTCTGGAGGTTGATCATGTTCTGGATAGCACGACCTTTGGACTGCTTGTTGCCCTCCGGCAGATCATATACTTTCTGCCAGTAGAGACGTCCCATTTCCGTAAAGAACATCATGGTGGAGTGCATCGATGCCTGATATACGCGCTCGATGAAGTCCTGGTCGCGGGCGCTGCCGGCTTTCGAACCGATACCTCCGCGGCTCTGCTGACGGAAGTCTGCAAGCGGCGTACGCTTGATATAACCCAGATGCGAGATAGTTATTACCATATCGTCGTCGGCATACATGTCCTCCGGGTTGAACTCGGTAGCCATCTTCACGATCTGTGTGCGGCGCTCGTCGCCGTATTTCTCTTTGATCTCTACGAGTTCCGTGTTGATCACGTCATAACGCATCTCCTCGCTGGCAAGCAGTTCGTTCAAATGGGCGATCAGTTTCTCGATCTCTTCGTATTCGGCTTTCAACTCGTCAATACGCAGGCCGGTCAGAGCCGACAGACGCATATCTACGATTGCTTTTGACTGCAGGTTGTCCAACTCGAACCGTTTCTCCAAATTGGTTTGTGCATCAGCCGGAGTGCGGCTCGCACGGATGATTCGTACTACCTCGTCGATATTGTCAACAGCAATGATCAAGCCCTCCAAGATATGGGCTTTTTCTTCTGCTTTGCGCAGTTCGTAGCGGGTACGGCGGGTTACAACCTCCATTCGGTGCTCGATAAAGTTACCTATCAGCTGCTTGAGGTTCAGCAACATAGGACGGCCTTTTACCAGCGCAATGTTATTGACGGCAAAACTCGACTGAAGCGCTGTGAACTTATAGAGCTTGTTCAGCACTACCTGCGCGTTGGCGTCGCGTTTGACCTCTACTACGATACGGATATCGCGTTTCGAGTGGTCGTTGATATCGGCTATACCTTCTATCTTCTTGTCGCTTACCAGTTCGGCGATGTTCTTTACCAGATCACTCTTGACAACGCCGTACGGCAGTTCGGTGATGATAATACGTTCGCGTCCGTTGTCATCGGTCTCTATCTCTGCATGGGAGCGGATCACGATCCTGCCGCGGCCGGTCTCGAATGCGTCTTTCACGCCTTGGTATCCGTAGATAGTACCGCCGGTCGGGAAATCCGGAGCCTTGATATATTCCATCAGATCCTCTACCGTGATCTCAGGCACAAACTCATCGTGCATGCGGGCTTTGATATTATTGATATATGCGCAGCATCCGTCGATCACTTCGCCCAGGTTATGGGTTGGCATATTGGTAGCCATACCTACGGCGATACCGCTTGCTCCGTTAACCAGCAGGTTCGGGAAACGGCAAGGCAGCACTACCGGCTCTTTGAGAGAGTCATCGAAGTTATTCTGCATATCTACGGTGTCCTTGTCCAGATCGCGGAGCATTTCCTCTGCCAGTTTGGACAGACGCGCCTCGGTATAACGCATAGCAGCGGCGCCGTCGCCATCTACCGAGCCGAAGTTACCTTGACCGTCAACCAGACAATAACGCATTGCCCATGGCTGGGCCAGACGCACCAGCGTGCCATAGATAGAACTATCGCCGTGAGGGTGATACTTACCCATTACTTCACCTACGATACGTGCACTTTTCTTGGTCGGTTTGTCACTGGTGTTACCCAGCTCGTTCATTCCGAATAGCACACGGCGGTGTACCGGTTTGAAACCATCGCGTACATCCGGCAATGCACGGCTTACGATCACACTCATCGAATAATCGATATACGAGGATTTCATTTCCTCATCAATCTTCACGGGAATAATGTGATCATTCTGAATTAAATCGTTGTTTTCTTCCATTGTTGTATAATTGTGATTAATATATTTTCAAAATTCCGCGCAAAGTTACTACTTTTTTCTGATATATGCAAATTTTTTGCGATATTTTTGATTTTTAGTTTGTTTCCGAGGGGGTGTCGGTGGAGAAACAAAACGGGCTTAAAACGCAAATAAATGCCCTTTAAGCCCGTTTCACTATAATTTGAGTGCCAGTCCGGCGAAATAGGTTCGTGGTGTGGTAGGACCGTAAATATAACTTGCCTCTACCCTCAGGCCGGGTTGGAAACAGAGCGCGTCGGCGACACAGGATACTGCTGTTGTCTCGAATAACTGCGGCGAAAGCACATTGACAATAGTAGCCGTTTCCTGTCTTTTTGTAGCGTACCTGTTAGCGGTCACGACAACGCTGTTGAGCTGCTGCGATACCTCGCGAAGAATGGCTTTGAGCTCTACGGTTTTGTCTTCGACGATGTTTATCGGCAATTCCAGAGTCTCATACCCTACATAACTAAAGACAATTATCTGGCGTCCTACGGGCAGGTCTTTCAGCAGATAGTGGCCTGTCTCATCGGTCACGGTGCCGATATTGGTTCCTTTCAGTTGTACATTGACGTACGGCAAGTGTTCGCCGGTGGTTTCATCCAGCACATGGCCGGTCAAGTGAGCGTCGTATTGCGCCATCAGAGGTAGCGACAATACGGCTAATAAACAAACTAATATTTTTCTCATTCCTTTTAATTTTCACCTTTCAATCTTCCCCTTTCTCCAGATCATACCGGAAGCCGAGATATACTTTCCATCCTGTCGTAGGTCCGCATACCATAGAGGCGTCGAAATCGGCTCCGAAGGGGTTGAAACTGTCTATGATCGGCATATGCTGCCGGAAATTGGTCATGTTCTCTGCTCCAAGATAAATACTGCATGTACGGAAGTATTTGGTTATTTGCGCCATCAGTTGGGGATACCAGCTGATGGGTTTCGCTGTGCCGTAGCCGCCTAACATGTCGCCGTATGCGGTGAATCCGTCAGGCATGCGGCTGATTCCGTTGAACTGCGCGGTGACGTCGAACTGCCATTTCTTGAGCGGTGTCTGGTAGGAGGTGGTAATGATTCCTTTGAATCGGTTGGTCAGCGCTTTGCTGCGCAGCTCGTAACTGCCGGTAGCGGCGTTGAATGTCGTCTGCCGGATGTCCGTCCATCGGAAAGCCGCAGTCCATGTCCAGCCGCGAAGCACCTCCATGCTGGCTTCTATCTGTGCGCAATGGGCAAAGGATTTTGCTCCGGCTATATCCGTCTGGTTGTAGATATACACGGCGTGCGGGTCATGGTCCATATCCACGATCAGCGAGTTCAGGAAATGCGTGTAGTAGTACTCCGCCGACAGTTGCAGCTGCCGTTTGCCCATCGGGATGTAGAATGTCGTACTGATACCGGTGTTGGCGGCGCGCTCCTGTTGGATATCCGGAGCAAGGTCCAGCGCTCTTGACGACGGCAGAATAAAGGCATTGTCCGCGATGGCGTTCGGACTGCGGTAACCCATTCCGGCACTCGCACGCAGCGTCCACCATTCGAACGGCGTATATCGGATGTTCATTCGCGGCGTGAAGAAGAAACCGTAACGGGTCGAATAGTCCGCACGCACACCGGCTACAAGCGATAGCATCTCGGCGTACGTATAGCTGTATTCCGCAAAGATACCCGGCGTCACTTCCCATCTGTCCAAATTGAGAATTGAGAATTGAGAATTGAGAATTGCAGGCAGACGCAGCGCCTCTCCGTATTTGTCAAAATTGACGCTTACTCCGGCGCTCAAACGGTGGTCGTTGTCGATCAGTCCGCCGCCTTCCCAGTTGCCTTGCCAGATACCGTTGAGATATGCGTTCAGCTGGTTGGCTTTCCACTGGCGCAGGCCGTATGAGTTATCGAGGTTATGGTAACTGACCGCCGTGATCAGAGCTACCGAACTGCCGCTTTCTTCGTCATACACATAGCCGTTCTTCAGAAATCCTTCCACCCGCCATGTATTGAGATTGATCAAGTACGGTTCCTCCTTCGTCCTTTCATTTTCCTCCTTCATCCTTATCTGTCCGCCCCTTCTGCGGTCGTACAGGCCGCGCACAAAAGCCTGGAACGTATATTCGCCGTTCTTGTAGAACCAGCGGTTGGCGAGGTTGGCGTTCTGTATCTTGGGCATATCCACGAACGAATCATGGTTGCCGTCCATCGCCATATAACTGCCGCCGTAGTGTGCCAGAAGGCCCGTATAAAGCGACTCATGGTGGTGATGTCCGTTAGCGTGGTCATGTTCATTCTTCAGCAACTGCCAGCCGCCCATGATATTGGCTTCCGCCATCACTTCGGAGTTCACCATCAGGTTGACGGACAGCGGGTTCTGGGTCTGCGGCTTGAGCAGTTCTACGTTGATCTGTCCGGAGGTGGCTTCATAGCCGTTGATGACCGACGAAGTGCCTTTGCTGACTTGAATACTGCTCATCCACGGACCGGGGATATACTCCAGACCGAAGTTCTGCGCCAGTCCGCGTACTGCCGGCGTGTTCTCCTGGATCAGTTGCACGTATGTTCCGCTCAGTCCTAACAGGCGTATCTGTTTGGCTCCCGTAGCGGCGTCCGAATACGCCACATCCACCGAGGCGTTGGTCTCAAACGCTTCGCTCAGGTTGCAGCACGCGGCGCGGCATAACTCCTCCGTGCCGATGGTCTCCGTAGCGAAAGCCGACGTGCGGCTCTTGATCACACCCTGCTTGCGTTCGGTGATGGTCACTTCGTCCAGAACAGCCTCGTCCACCAACACGATCGTCAGCGGCTTGCGGTTCAGCACAATGATAGTGTCATTATGACATCCGACGAAAGAGGCTACAAGCGTATTGTTGCCTTTCACAGGCATCAGTGTGAAATTGCCTTCAAAGTCGGTAGCCACTCCTGTTGCCGTGCCGGCCCAATAGACATTGGCTCCTACCATTGGAGTTCCGCTGTCGTCCAGCACCACGCCGGTCACTTGTGCATGCACGCACGTGTACATTAGAATAAATATAAGGAATAATAGATTTCTTCCTTTCATTTTTCACCTTTCAATTTTCACCTTTCTCCAAATCGGCTGCAAAGGTACTGCTTTTTTTTGACATACACAATACCTGAATATAATGATTTTATGAAAATATGGCATAAATCTTGTGTATTTGAAATAATTGTTGTAATTTTGCACCCGAATTATGAAAAATTATAAATTCATATTAGCCTTTGTACTCTGCATAGGGTCCTTGGGCACATTAGCGGCGGCTACTTTCTCCGGCCGCGTAGTGGATGAGAAAGGTGCTCCGATAGCCTATGCCACGGTTTATCCGGAGATTGCGCCCGAATGGGGAACGGCGACTAATAATGACGGTTTCTTCTCCTTCGAAGCCAACCTCATGCCGGATATGAAAATCATCATTTCCTTTATAGGCTATGAGAAAACAACCATTCGTGCTAACGAATGTCAAGTTCTCTCCCCCTCCGACGATCCTTCCTCCTTTCAACTTTCACCTTTCACCTTCGTCCTCAAAGAGCAGCCCATCGCCTTGCAGGAGACCGTCATAGCCGCCAAACCATCCAAACAGAAGAACAAACGCAAACAGATGGCTGCCCTGCTCCATGCCGTCTATGTCAAGCTGGAGGAAGAGTTTCCGGACAATAACGCGCAGTATTCGGTGGTCTCCGACGTACGTATGGACTGCTCGACAGATCGTGCCCTTGAGGCTAAGAATGCCGAGAACAGCACATGGGGTATGGAGCAGATGATTGCCAATATCGTTGTGCTGCCCGAGCAAGCCAAAGAAGGACGCGACTCCGTCCAGTTCCAGGGGCGGTACTGCAAGCGGTTCTTCGATGCAGAGAAGCGCGCGCAGGCGGATTCAATCTTGGCAGGAGATGCTATCGAGCGCTTGGAGAAGAAACAGAAAGAGAAGTTCATGCGCAAGGCTGCCAATGCCGTGGACAGCGGCGTTGTAGTCCACCGGGCGCTCTTCGCCATGGGCAATATGCGGTATGATTTTGAACAGACTATGACCGACACGCGCCAGTGGACTGTCTCCAATGAGTCGGAGGGAGAAACGGTTCTTACGCATACACAGAAAGTGTCCAAATACATGGGGCTTTTCCAAATGACTTTCCAGAGACATTATATAGTGGATTCCGAGACTTTCGCCGTGCGCCGTTTCTCCGAGCATGCGGAAGTCAAAGTGACTATCCCGTTTGGTATCAAACTGAACGCGGAGCAGCTGCAGATGCTCAATCTCGTCAACATGAGCGAGCAGAACATTGAGAAATTCCGTCTCAGGAAACTGCGCGGGTCCGTTGATCTGAACACAATCTACCAGCGGCAGGACGGACATGTCTATCTGCTGGAGAAGAACATGATCAGCAACATCCGTATCCTGGGTTCCAAGAAAGCGGAGATTCCTTTGGTGGTCAAAGCCACCCAGCGCGTCACCTCTCTCAAAACGCAAGGTGTCACCCCTCTCTCCCCCTCCCAAATCACCCGCCGCCTCAAACGTGAAATAGTTGAGATATATTGATATAAATTATCTAAAATACCGATAAAAATGACATATCTCTTGCGTATGTCATTTTTTTGTAGTAATTTTGCACCGCAAAATCAATATTGAAAGAAATATGAGGTACACGCAAATG
>ERZ842401.3849-NODE-3849-length-18160-cov-4.379122_pt1 | contig 18160 bp, 13 predicted proteins | sample MGYA00521270_ERZ842401 | MGnify/ENA primary metagenome ERZ842401 (study PRJEB31892, sample SAMEA3878208) | bioreactor metagenome | biome: Moose rumen | place: Sweden | collected 2011-10 | study: EMG produced TPA metagenomics assembly of the PRJEB12797 data set...
GCGTGAAGGCGCGCGCGTCAAAATCATGTCGGTGGGGTGCCCGCAAACTGCGGGTTGGTATCCCCCGAGGCGAAGCCGAGCCGCGAAGCGGGCGCTATGCGGGGTGCGAGCAGGTCGGGCGCAGGCCTCGCCATCGGGCGGCATGGCGACGCAAAAACGCCGCCTCACAACTCAACTTAGAATCCGGGGAGGTTGAGCTGCCCGGAGACGCAGACTTTGCGGCCTTTGCTGAGCGTGCTGTCGGAAGTGTCGTAGACTACGAACTTTATCCCCTCGAAGCGCTTCGAAAGCTCCGAGCGGATGTAGTCAGAAACACACTTCACGTTGCCCTTGTCGTCGTCAGAAAAGCCAATGGAAACGGCGCGATCCGAAGTGCCGTTACGCCGCAGCATGTGGAAGATATGTTCCACGAAATCGCGTATCGCAAACTCCTTCGCAAGCTCCGGCTTCGCCGCGGTCGGCGCGACCGCAAGCTTCTCCTGATAGATCGGATCAGCGCGCATGCGCTCCTTAAAGCCCTCGAACGTAACGGCGGAATAGCGGCACATGCCGAGATAGTAGTCGAGCTCCTCCGCGTCCGTGCCGAACTCGCCGTCACCAACGCCGTCGATCCACTGGCGGTAGCCGCGAAGGTTCGACATCATCGTCTCGCGCTCCTCTTCGGTCAGGACGTACTTGATGAACACCCTGACCGCCCTCTCTATCGTCTCAGGCGCGTGGCCGCGAGCTGTCACGATGGCGAAAATGCGACCCTCGATCAAAGTCTTCTTGAAAGTGTAGAAGCTCGGCGACGGCTTCTCGCCATGCTCTATTTTTTCGAGCGCCGCTATCGTGTCCTCGATGAAGTTGTCGCGCCCGGGCGCGTCCTCGAAATTCCTGAAGGCATCAGCCCACACTCCACCGGGGGCGCGATAGTGCTCTTCGTCGGCGCGCACGAGCGCGAACGTAGCGGTCGAGACTTCCACGGGCTTCCACGGGGCGTCGACGCTGTCGCGATGCTCCATCTTGATGCGCGTCGGCATGTGGAGAATGTTGTCGTCCCAGTCGAAGATGTAGTACTTGAGATCCCTATTCGAGACTTCCTCGTTGATGTATGGAATCGGGCGACGCATCTTCAAACGACCTTTCCCCTGAAGTCGAAGCCCTCGACCTTCTCTATGCGAACACTGACGAATTCACCGACATTGGCGTTGCCCTCAATATAAGTCACTCCGTCGACATCTGGCGCCTGAGACTCAAGCCGCGCCACGCCAGGCGCAACTACGAGTGCACGGAAAGTCTTTCCGACAAACCTCTTGGATCGAGCTCTCCAAATCTCCTTCGCAAGCCCCATCACCGCCTTCTCTCGGGCGAGCGCAACCGCGCGCGAAGGACGCCCGCCAAGCAGCGCGCCCTTCGTGCCCTTCTCCGGCGAATACGCAAAGCAGCCGAGGTGGTCGAACTGCATGCGCCGCAAGTCGGCCATGAGCTTTCTGAAACGCGCCTCGGTCTCGCTTGGGAAACCAGTCATTATCGTCGTCCTCAGCGTAATCCCGGGAACGACGTCACGCAGGAACTCAGCCGCCGCAAGCGAATCGGCAATCGCTGCCTTGCGGTTCATCTTCTCAAGGACTTCGGGAACGGTGTGCTGGAGCGGCACATCGATGTAGCGGACGGCGTGTTTCGAAGTGAGCATCCATACGAGGAAATCTTCTGATATCTCGCTCGGATAGCTGTAGAGGACGCGCACCCAGAAGTCGCCAGGAATCTTGTCGAGCGCCCAAAGGAGATCAGGAAGCGACTTCTTGCCCTCGCGCCAAAGCATCGGGTCTTGCGCAATGACGTTGATTTCGCGGCACCCCGTCGCCACGAGCGAACGCGCCTCTTTGAGTATCGACCTGAGCGGGCGTGAGCGGTACTTGCCGCGAATTAGAGGAATCGCGCAGTAGGCGCAGCGGTGCGCGCAACCCTCTGCAATCTTGAGGTATGCGAACGCCTTTCCGGTAAGACGAAGCGCCGGCATCTTTGGCTCGATCCAGTCCTTCGGCACTCCGCCCCATTCGTCAACACCGGGGAACGCGCCCTTGAGTTCTGGATATCTCTGCGGATAGCAGCCCGCGACGACGACCTTCCCGTAGCGACCGATTTTCTTGAGCTCAATCGCGCGAAGGATCTCGGCCTCCGCCTCCTCGCGCGCCGACGCGATGAAAGAGCAGGTGTTGACGATCACGACGTCGGCGCAGTCGGGATCGGGAGAGAGAGACCACCCCTCCTTCAAAAGATTGCCGGCCATGACCTGCAGGTCGACTGCGTTCTTGGCGCAGCCGAGCGAGACGAGTGCAAGCGTTCCTCTCTTCTTCTTCATCGCAGTAGATTATATCAAACCTTAAGGATTTCTGCCGCATCGAAACGGTCTGCCTGCCACGGAAAGGCGCTAAGTTCGGCAAGCGCCTCGCCAGCGAGAAAGAGCGAACCGCAAATGAGTGTATCAACCCCAGAACCATTGGGGACAGACCCCATCTTTTCTAACGCTAAATGAATAGAATCGCATGAAATTGCCGGAATCCCCGCAGATTCCATTTTTCGCGCAAGCTCCGCTGGGTCAAGCGAGCGTGGATTGTTCGTGCGGACAGCTATCCCTTTTTTGACGAGTGGTGCGAGAATCCGCAACGTTTCGTCGACATCTTTATCCCCGCAAAAACCGGCGATAAGCGTGGGGACAGGCCCCGCGAAAGGTGCGTGTTTACGGAGTGCGGCGGCAAGGGCACGAGCTGCCGGGGGGTTATGGGCCCCGTCAATGATGAAGCGCCCGACCCTCTGAAACCGCCCCGGCCAGACGACATTGCAAAACCCCTTGAGCAAAGAGTCGCTTAAGGTCGGACCCAACCGACCCTTTACTGACTCTAACTGACCCAAGACTTTAAGCGCGGCGAGAGCGGTGACGGCATTCTCGCGGTTGAACGCGCCTTCAAGAGAAAAGCCATCTGGAATCTCAGATTCGTCCGCCATGTCAGGCGCATAGAAAAACGGCGCGCCAACCTCGCTTGCGCGAGTTTTCACGACTGCAACGACCTCAGGGTCGTTCTTTCCAAGAACTATAGGCACGCCCTTCTTTATTATTCCTGCCTTTTCCGCCGCAATTTTCTCAACGGTGTCGCCAAGCCAGTCGCAATGGTCGAGCCCAATCTTCGTTATGACGCAGATCTCCGGCGCGCAGATGTTCGTCGCATCAAGCCGACCGCCAAGCCCAGTTTCGAGAACGGCATAGTCGCACTTCGCCTCGGAAAAGGCGATAAACGCAACGGCCGTCAGCGCCTCGAAAAAAGTTAGCTGTGAGTTCGTGTCGGAATCTGCATGGAAGACCTTGTCCGCCGCGCTCTCGAGAGTCACATCGTCGACAGGTTTCCCATCTACAAAGAACCTCTCGTTTATCCTGACGAGATGGGGCGACGTGTATCTACAAGCCCTCAGGCCACCAGCCCTGAGGCACGCATCAATCATCGCGCAGACTGCGCCCTTCCCGTTCGTGCCAGCGACATGAATCGCTCGTAGATTTTTTTGAGGATCGCCGAGCGCGGCACATACGCCGCTAATCGCGTCGAGAGACGGCCTCATGCCAAACCGCCGCCTTGCCGCGAGCCTGTCGAGAAAGTCGCTCATCAGACCTCTGAAACGATGACGACGTAACGAAGAAGAACTGCGAGGACGGCAGAAACACCATAGCACGCAAGGATGATCCACATCGGCCAGTCTGAAAGTAAAATCTTCTCCGGTCGGCCGACGTCGGCCTTCGAGTAGACGAGCCGAATGTAGCGAGCAAGACCGAGCGCGACGAACACTGCCGTCAGCGGCAAAAGACGCGTGCCAAAGCGCGCCGTCGTTTCCGGAGAAAACGTGTACCACGTGTAGACGGCAAGCGTCGCAAGGGCCGAAGCGAACATCAGCACGTCGAGCGCGACGGGATGGTAGCCCTTGAGCGCGGCGCGCGACTCAATGGCGACAGCCATTTCGTGGCGTCGCTTGGCGAGCGCGATAAAGAGCGAAAGCGCAAACGCGCAGGCAAGGAGCCACGGCGAGATTCGAACGTTCATCGCTGCGGCACCGGCAATCGCGCGAAGGACAAAGCCCGCCGCGATAACCACGACGTCGACGTAGGGAAGGCGCTTCAGGAACCCAGAATACGCACACTGCATCACGGAGTAGATGAGAATCACCGCAAAACCCCATGTGCGATCGGGATGGCGAAAGACGAGGTAGCACGGGAACATCAGCGCGATGGCGAAGAGCGAAAGCGCAACCCGAACCGCGTCAATGCGCGACACAAGCCCAGCCGCCACAGGGCGCAGCCGCTTTATCGGATGGAGACGATCGGCCTCGAAATCGGAGACGTCATTGAGAAGATAGAACGCGCTTGAGATGAAGCAGAACGCGACGGCCATCGCAGCGACAAGAATGAACGGCCTTATGCCGCGTGCCAGCGCCGCCTGCGACGGGTCTGCGACGGCAAAGAACCACGCGAGGAAGACGATTCCGTTCTTCGTCCACTGGTTCACCCTCAAAGCCCGAAGCCAGACATTTATTTTCTGCGTCACTTAACCGTCCTCCACCTTATGATCCCCCACAGGAGCGAATGGTATGTGCAGACGGGATTGGACTCCTGCTCGTAGAACGTCCAGAACTTTGACCAGTTGCGATCCACGGAAGGAACCCAACGCATCGGGAAAAGCGCAAGCAGCCGAGACTTCGACGAACCGTCCTTTCTGGTCTCAGACTCCCAGAATGGCCAAAGGCGGAAATACGAATCGTCCTTGCGGCTCGTCCAGAAAGGAAACACGCGCGTCTCGTTATCGTAGAGCTCGACGAGCTTCCAGCCGAAGCGCGTGACAGACCCGGCTTCGTCACCCTTGTCATAAGAGCGCCAATCGACGCGCTCGTATAGAGGCCATATCGACAGACGGCTCCTGCGCGCGTTGGACTCCCACTCGAAGATCGGCCAAGGACAGCGAAGACGCATTTCGGGGGCGGAATTACCATGCGCTGCCCAGGACTTTGAATAAGTCTCGGTCCACGAGAAAAACGGCGGGATAAAAAGATCCTGACGCTCGCGCGCACGGCGAACCTGACCGTAAAGCGGCCAGAACATCCACGAGGTTCCCTCTCCCGCAGTGTCGCGATCCTCGCGGTAGCTCGCCCAGGTGACAATCGGCCAGAGGGCATACTGGTGGTCGCTCTCGCGCTGGTGGTTTATCCCGTAAAAAGGCCAGAAGCTCCAAGCGCCGTCGTCGCGCCAGCTGAAGAACGGGAAAAGCACCGTGTTCGTCGTGAGCCACTTCCCTTCAGAAGGACGCGGCATCCTGTAGCGCGTCCAGACTGGCCACAGCGCAAAGTCGATGTCGTACATCAGGAGAATATGTGGATGGTGGCCGTAGATCGGGAAAAGCCCCCAGTAGTCCTCCGCGGCATATTCGCCGCGCTGCGGCTTGTGCCCGTTGAACCAGAGCGGCATGAAGTCGAACTGCCAGCCGCCGTCGTCCTGGCTCTGGTAGTGCATGAGGAAGCAGAATCTCCACCAGTCGCGATGCGAGGTGAAAACCGGCCAGAGAACGTCGTCGACTTCGCCCTCGTGGGCGTAAAACGGACGAACGGCGAGATAGTCGTCGGCGGGTCGCTGCTCGTAGAACGGCCCGACCTGGAATGTTGCGGCAAGAAGAAGTTCAGCGAACACTCTTGCTGAGCTCCTCGAACTCGCCGCGCTCGAACTCCGAAAGTTCCTTCACGCGCCCCTTGACCTTGCGAATCGTCATATTCGCACGCTGGCGATCGCCCTTCGCGATCTGCACCCTCGCGAGGGCGATCAGCATGCGGACATCCTCCTCCTTGCCGGATTCCGACTTCGAAAGGTCGCACGCCTTGGAGATGCACTGTTCGGCCTCGTTGAGGTCGCCGTTGGCGTCGAGGAGGATCGATCCAAGCGTCTCCCACGCGACGTAGAGCTCTGGCGCCGTGCGAACGGCAAGACGAGCGTAGCGCTCGGCCTCCTCAAACCGCTTCGTGCGCCTCAGCACCTCGGCGAGGTCGTTCTGCGCAAGGACGACGGGACGTGTCGTCTCGCAGGCCCTCCTGAGGAATGACTCGGCCTCTTCGTACTTGCCCTTCTGAAGTGCAAGAGAACCCATGACGTAGTTGGCGAGCGGTGCCTTGCGGTTGCGCCTCAGCACTTCCTTCGCATGATATTCGGCATCGGCCGTGTCATTGAGGGAAATGTCGAGCCCAAGCACAATGTCCTGCGTCGCCTGGACGTCGGGGCGCGTCTTGATCGCCGCTGCAAACATGTCACGCGCGGCCTTGCGCTTCTCATTGCCCTGACGCAGCAAAAGGAACGCGCGGGTTGACTGGATGTTATAGTCGTTCACGTCCTTGGCGTTCTTCTCCATTTCCGGAAGTATGACGTTTTCGACGTTCTTGAGGAGCTTCGCCCTCTCTGCTGGATCCTTCGACGCATCAAACTGCTGCAAAGAGACGGCGGCGAGAAGCGACCACGCCTGGAGGTTCGCCGGATCGAGATCCGTCGACCTCGTGAGCATCGCCTTCGCCTCGGCAAGCTCGTTCTTCATGAGATGGAGCATCGCGACTTCGATTGCGACACGCGGATCGTCCTGGGCGGCCTTCGTCGCGCGCTCCAGGTACTCGATCGCCCGCGCGCTGTTGCCTTCGAGGAGCTCGAGCCGCATGAGGCCGACAAGCGCGTCGTGGTTCTCGGCGTCCTTGGAAAGAACCTCCTCGTAAGTCGCCCTCGACTTCTTGACGTCGCTATCGCTCGCATAGAGCGCAGCCATCATGTTGAGCAAGCTCGAGCGGCGCTCGGTCGGGACAAAGTCGATCGCGCGGCGGATCTGGTTCAGCGCCTCGCCCGGACGGCCGGACTTCGCCCACGCAAAGCCAAGACGGACGAATATCTCGGGATTCCTGATGTAGCCGTAAACGTTGGCAAGCTTCCAGAGGACATAGCGGCGCTCCCTGTCTTCGACAATGGCCTTGAACTCCTTCTCGATGTCGTTCTTCTTGCGCACCGCCTTCGAATGGCCGGCGCGCGCCATCTCGAACTCGTTGAAAAGCGCGCAAACGTTGTCCCTGTCGATGGAGTTGAGGACGAGCTCGTACATGTTGAACGCGCCGTCGTCGTCGCCGGCGTCCTGAAGCCACACGCCGCGGTCATTGGCAATAAGGCCGATGTGGCGGCGTAGCCGCAGGCGCGCGAGCTCGATCGGGTCATTCTCCTTCCAGAGCCGATAGCTGCCCCACTCCTTAACGCCCTTCGGCGGCGCGAGAATGGCGTCGAACTCCGACCACGCGCTCCAGTCGGGCTTGCAGGCGGGGTCTGCGCCGAAGAAGAAGAATTCCGGCACGGCCTTTATCCCGGCGGCATACCAGAGATCGGGCGCGCCGAATATGGCGGCCTTCTTCGCGATGTCGGGATCTGCCGCAAACCAGTCCTGCACGAAAGCAAGAACGCCGAGCGAAAGCGAAATCGAAAGCTCGCGGTTTTTCTCGCCGCCGATGCCCTTCTCCTCGACGAGCTTCGCGAGCTCGCCGAGATAGCGTTCGTCGAGATCGCGCTGCAGGCACACAAGATTGAGTTCCTTGCCGGCCTTTGCGGCGGCAAGGCGCAGGTGATCGTCGAGAAGCCCGTCGGTTATGAACCACGTGCGGTCGCCGAGATCGGCGAGGAGCTTCTCGGCCGTGCGGTCGGCGAAGTCGCCGCGCGAACGGTCGAACGAAAAGAGATTCAGCAGGACGGTGATTACCATCACGAGCGACAAGACGGGGAGGACGGCGAGCGCGAGCGTGCGGCCCTTCATCGCGACAGGTGCCTCGTCGAGCGACTCATTCTTGCGCACCTTCGCCACGGCGAGAAGCCACCAGTACGTCACGAGATAGGCGGCGGTGAACGCGGCGAGCGCGCACGGCACCACGGGGAGAAGCCCGTAGGGGCGCATGAGCGGCGAGGGGGCGAGCGGCGTCGCGATGGCAAGAATCGTCACGAAGCTCATCGCGACGTGGTATATCCACTGTGAAAGCCCGCTCTCTCGGTTGTATGCGCCAAAGCTCGAATAGAGCGCCACGACGAACGGCAGCACCGCGAACGCGCCGACGAGGAACCAGCCGTCGACGGAGAGCCATGCCTTCGCCTCGGTCCAGTGGGCCCGCATGTGCTCGGTAAAGTTGCCCGACGCGTTGGGGGCGTAGGCGAAGAGCGTGACAATCGCGATGAGGAGGAAAGCGAACGCCGCGCCGTATGGTTTGCCGCCGCGCTTGCCAGACACGGCCCACACGCCGCCAAAGTAGAGCGGGGCGAGAAAGCCGAAAAGCGGAGAGTCGGCGAAACCAAGACCCGCGAAAACCCCGATAAGAATCGGGAACAGCCAGCCCGTATTCTTCCCGGCTCGAGCGTACGGGATCAGGAGCGACGCGGTGACGAACGCCCACGCTGCGTCGAACGAGAACGAGCTCAGGTGGGTGAACGACTGCTGGACGGCTGGAGTCGCCATGAATATGACGGACGCGACTATGCCGGCCATGCGCCCCATGGGGTCGGCGTACTGCGAAAGCATCTCGCCCCCTATGCGCTCGCGGATGAAAAACGAGGTCAAGTGATATAGCGCGAGAACCGACACGATTCCGCACAGCGGCCCAAGGACGTTAGAGCACCCGAACAGCCGCGCGAATATAGCCATCAGCGGATGGACGTTGACCGCAGCGGAGTCGAGCCCCTTCCACAGCGACATCAAGTGCGCACCCTCGCCAGGGTAGGCGCACGACGCCATCGTGCAGAAGTAGAGAAGCGCCGCGACCGCAGCGAGCGCACATGCGACGATCCACTCGCCGCCCCTCTTGCCAACGTCCTTGAACTGTTTCATGGTCAGAGCCCTCCGAAAATCACTTTACCTTCGCCAGCGCCTGCTTCAAGTCAGCTATGAGGTCTTCAGGATCCTCGAGGCCGACAGAGAGACGGATCAGATCCGGCGGGATGCCGGCCGCCTTGAGCTGCGCGTCCGTCAGCTGGCGGTGAGTGTGCGAAGCAGGGTGCAGGACGCAGCTCCAGGCGTCGGCGACATGCGTCACGATACCGATGAGCTTCAGCGAGTCCATGAACTTGATGGACGCCTTGCGGCCGCCCTTGATGCCAAACGTCATCACGCCACACGGCGAATTGCCGTTGAACTGCTTTTTGACGAGCTTGTTGTACTTCGAGCCGGGAAGCCCGGCGAAATTGACCCACGCGACCTTCTTCTGGGTCTTGAGCCACTTGGCGATCTTGAGTGCCGATTCCGCGTGGCGGCGTATCCTGAGGTGCAGCGACTCGAGGCCGAGGTTCAGGAGAAACGCGTTGAACGGCGAGGGAATCGAACCGAAGTCACGCATCAAGTGTGCGGTGCACTTCACAATGTAGGCCATCTTGCCAAACGCCTTGACGTAGCTAAGGCCGTGGTAGGAGGCATCAGGCTCGACGAGGCCGGGGAACTTGTCGGCGTGCTTCGACCAGTCGAAGTTGCCGGAGTCAACAATGCAACCGCCGACCTGCGAGGAATGGCCGTCCATGTATTTCGTCGTAGCATGCGTTACAATGTCGCAGCCGAACTCAAACGGACGGCAGAGAATCGGCGTCGGGAACGTGTTGTCGACGATCAGCGGCACGCCGTTCTTGTGCGCGACTTTGGCGAACTTTGCGATGTCGAGGACGCAACCCGAGGGATTTGCAACCGTCTCGCCGAAAACGCACTTCGTGTTCGGGCGGAACGCCTTCTGTATCTCCGCGGGCGTCGCGTCGGGGTCGACGAATGTGAACTCGATGCCGAGCTTCTTCAGGGAGACCGCGAAGAGGTTGAACGTGCCGCCGTAGATCTGCGCCGAGGAGACGACATGGTCGCCCGCATTGCAAAGATTGAGGATTGCGAACGTAGAAGCCGCCTGTCCGGAGCTCGTGAGAATCGCCGCGACGCCGCCTTCAAGCGCGGCAATCTTCTTCGCTACCGCATCGTTCGTCGGGTTCGCGAGTCGAGTGTAGAAATATCCTGGCGCCTTCAGGTCAAAGAGGTCCGCCATGTGCTGCGTCGTATCGTACTTGAATGTCGTAGACGAATACACGGGAACCTGGCGCGGCTCGCCACACTTGGGATACCATCCGCCCTGAACGCATAGTGTGTCAATCTTCACTTTTCTTGTCCTTTCAATGTGAAGTATAAATTATACCAAAAATACGGCGTCAGTTGTTGGATATCAGAGTCGACAAGCAAAGTCGTCGTAGCCGAACTTTCGGACGAGTTCCTCGCTCCCGTCCACATGGCGCACAACTATATCTGGCAGGTTTACGCCATTGAACGTGTTGTTCTTGACCATCGTGTAGATTGCCATGTCGCCAAAAACGACAGAATCGCCCTCGTGCAGCTCGTGTTTGAACGAATATACGCCGATTTCGTCACCGGCAAGGCATGTTGGTCCGCCAAAGCGGTAGGCAAAGGGACCGCTGGCGCCTTTTTCGGCTCCGATTACTGGCGGGGTGTAGGGCATCTCGATGACATCCGGCATGTGACATGCCGCGCTCGTGTCGAGAATGACGTTGACAATGCCGTCCGCGCCCTTCGACTGGATTTCGAGGACGCGCGATTCAAGCGTTCCCGCATTGAGCGCAATCGCCTCGCCAGGTTCAAGATAGACGACAAGATGCGGGTGACGCGCCTTGAAATCGTTCAAAAGCGAGACAAGTCCCTCGACATCGTAGCCCTCGCGCGTGATGTGGTGTCCGCCGCCGAAGTTCACCCACTTCATCTGCGGAAGGAATTCGCCGAACCGCTGCTCGAAACCGGCAAGGACTATCTTTAGCTCGTCAAGCCCCTGCTCGCAAAGGCAGTGAAAATGCAGACCATCAACCTTTGCGCTCTTTGCGTCCTTTGCGGCCAAGAAAAGCCCCGACTCATCCAGCACCGTGCGCGTCGTGCCAAGCCGCGACGAGGGGCGGCAAGGATCGTAAGCAGGCGTCGTCGCGACGGAAACCTCAGGATTGACCCTAAGCCCGACCGAGACACCGCGCTTGCGCGCCTTCTCGCCGTAAAGCGCGACTTGGCGCGGCGAATTGAAGACGATGTGGTCGACAAGTCCAAGAAGCTCGTCCATCTCCTCCGAAACGAACGCCGGCGCGAAGACGTGCGTCTCGCCGCCGAAGTTGTCGTGCCCGTGCTTCGCCTCGAAAAGCGAACTTGCCGTAGTTCCCGCAAGGTACTTCGCGCAGAGCGGATAGACAGCAGTGCACGAGAACGCCTTCTGCGCAAGAAGGATGCGAACGCCCGCGCGCTCGGAGACTCTCTTAAGAATCTCCAAATTGCGCACAAGCGCCGCTTCGTCAATGACGTATCTTGGCATCAAGGAACCTTGACGGGGTCGAACGTCTCCTGCCACGGAAGCCCTTGAACATTGAGCTCGGCCATAAACGGATCGGGGTCGAATTCCTCGCAAGTGTGGACGCCCTTAGTAGTCCACTTGCCCTCGAGGAACATCTTGGCGCCGATCATCGCGGGGACACCCGTCGTGTAGCTGATCGCCTGCGAACCCACCTCGGCGTAGCACTCCTGGTGGTCGCAGACGTTGTACACGTAGTAGTCTACCGGCTTGCCGTCCTTGAGCCCATGGAAGATGCAGCCGATGTTCGTCTTGCCCTTCGTGCGGGGTCCAAGCGACGCAGGGTCGGGAAGTAGCGCCTTCAAGAACTCGATAGGAATGATCTTCTGGCCCTTGAAGTCAATCGGGTCGATTCGCGTAAGTCCTACATTCTCAAGGCACTTGAGGTGAGTGAGGTAGCTCTGGCCGAAAGTCATGAAGAAGCGGATTCGCTTGATGCCCTTCAAGTTGCAGCCCAAGGACTCGAGCTCCTCGTGGTGGAGAAGGTACATGTCCTTCTTGCCAACCTGGTCGAAGTCATATTCGCGCTTGATAGCCATAGGCGCAGTCTCGACCCAATAGCCCTTGTCGAACGCCTTGCGGAAGTTGAAAGGTTGAAGAGTTGAAGAGTTGAAGAGTTTTTCATCATCAGCCGACTTTTCAACTTTGGAACATTTCAACCTTTCAACTTCTGAATCTGCAACCCAATATGAACCTTTGGCCGCGACTTCGCGGATGTTGATCTCGGGGTTGAAGTTCGTTGCAAACGGATAACCGTGGTCGCCGCCGTTGCAGTCGAGGATGTCTAGCGTCTCTATCGTGTCGAAGTAGTGCTTCTGGGCGTAGGCCGAGAAAACCTGGGTGACGCCGGGATCGAAGCCGCAGCCGAGGATAGCGGTAAGTCCCGCCTTTTCAAACTTCTCGCGGTACGCCCACTGCCAGGAGTACTCAAAGTGCGCCTCGTCCGGCGGTTCGTAGTTGGCGGTATCAAGGTAGCTTACGCCAGCCGCGAGGCACGCGTCCATGATCGCGAGATCCTGGTAGGGAAGCGCGATGTTCATTACGAGATCGGGCTTGAACTCCTTGATGAGAGCGGTAAGGCGCGGCACATCCATCGCGTCGATCTGCGCGGTCGTGATCTTCGCAGGAGACTTTGCCGCCTTTGCCCACGCGCCCTTCCCTTCGGCCGCGCGACGGTCAATGTCCGCCTTGATGGCGTCGCAGCGCGACTGCGTGCGCGAGGCGATAAGGATCTCGCCGAACACGTCAGGGTTCTGGGCCATCTTCGCCGCCGCAACTCCGGCAACTCCGCCAGCGCCAATGAGCATCACTCTCTTCGCCATCTTTGAATCTCCTTTCAGGTTTCAGTTGTGAACATAGTATACCATATTTACACTCTAGCGAGGAGGAGCCTTCGTCCGCCGCTAACCACCAGAGAATCTATTTATTCGTCTCTTCAAGGAGAATTGCCAAGTAGGATGCGAATCCATGATTGCAACTTGCCTCAGGGCGATCAAACTCCCACAGCGTGCCCGTCTTCTCCGCCATCTTGAGATAGTAGCCACGAATCTCCCGAGAAACCTGCGCGTCTCGGCCCTCGCGCTTAAGCACGATGAGGCGCATCAGATTTCCGACAAAGGCGTTCGACGGCCAGATCTCCTTGTGAAGCCCCTTTGCCTGACGCTCGGGGCCAAACTCCTCCATCAGCTTCTTCCACAATTCGGGATGCGTCTTCGTTGTCGCGATGCCGTGGAAAAACGCATAGTACTGGCACGTCTCCGTAACATCGGGATGCTTCGAGTTGTCCCGGAACCAGATGCCGTCATACGAACGTTCTCGAATTAGCTCCTTTAGCTTCTCCGACTGTTCGGCAAGTTCTGGCCGTCCATAAAGCCGAGCCACTTTAGCCAAGACCTCTGCGTACGTCATGTTCGAGGGCCAGTTCACACCGTCCTTGACGAGCTTCGTGTCGTTTGCGTGGCTCCACTCCACGAACACCCAGCCCGGCAGGTTCTCAAGCGCTCCATCCGCGTTCAAGTACTGCGCGTAAAACTTGAGAAGTCCCTCTACGCGAGGACGAAGCAGGTCGACAGTTTCGCGATCGCCAGTCCGGTCGAAATAGTTCGCAAGCTCGAGGATGAACCACATCGACCAGTTCGGTATGTAGTTCTTGTTTATGTGGTCGCCCGGATAGCACATCGGCACCATCCCATCGGGAAGATGCGGGAACCTCTCGGCAAGCGCGAAGTTCCGAAGGAACGTGCGCTCGATTTCGTTCTTCCCCGTAAAGAAATGCTCGGCAGGCCCAGTGAAGTAGCTGTCGCAAAGCCAGCCAGCGCGCTCGCGACTCGGGCAATCCGTAAACACGTCGACCGCATTCTGCGCAAAAGTCTCGCGCGCCGCCTCGAAGATCTTGCGGTCCGCCGGATCCTTCAGCACACACTCACGCGTCGCGTTCGGGTTTTTGTAGGTCCGCAACTCCAGCTTCTCGACCGTCGCCTCCCCTTCCAGCATGATTACCTCGGCGAACTTGAAGGTGTAGGGCTCGAACGACTCGAAATCGTACTCGCCCGGCTCCTTAACATCCCATAGAACAATGTTGTTGCATCCGAATCGTTTTAGAAAATCGAGTTTGCCGTCGACGAGAATCTCGTCGAACCCTACGAGCAAGCGACCCGGCTTCGTTACCTTCACCTTGAGGCGAAGAAAACCAGTGTCGTTGATCGCGCCCTCGTAGCGGACGCCGCGCGACGCATCGATCCTCGCCGCCCCGCCTTCGAATTTCGCCTTCGACTCGATCGTCCGCTTCCACCAGTCGACAGACGGGGTGTACTTCAACTCGGCGGTCGGATAAGTGGGCCCAAGAAAGCTCGACTTCTCGTCCCAGCGATGCGGCGGATGCCCAAGATCGCCAGTCCTCAGACTGACAGCGAGAACGTCGGTCGGACTGTAGGTACGGTCGATCTCAAACTTCGGATACGGCGCCCCGCGCTCGAGAAGCTTGACGGCGGGACAATTGGTGATGATGAGCGACTTGCTCTTGAACCCGTCGCGCTTCCACCATTCCCAATGGTCGTGCCCCGACACCTCGTATACTTCGCTCTGCGCGCGCTGGAGGCTGTAGCGCTGGGTCTTGCGGACGCGCTCAGTGAGATTCGCGTCCCACTTTTCGTCGCCAGTCGCCCGCACGACCTTGCCATCCGAGAGCACTTCGGCCTGCAGAAACGGCTCATGCTCGACGATGTAATAAGTTGTCGTGTTGTAGGCGACGCCGACGATGCTCAGCCGGTTGTCGCCCTTTCGCGCGACGTGCGAAAGGTCCCACTCGTCCATTCTGAACCATCCGTGTGGACCTCGCGCCGGACCATATGCGGCGAATTCGCCGTTCACGAAGACCTTGAATATCGAGCAACCCGCCAGACGCAACTGAAGAGGAGAATTGCCGTCCCAATCGAAATGCGTCGTGAAGGCGATTGACGAGTTTATCTCGCCCCGCTCCGCAGTCGTCCAAATCGGCTCGGCAGCCTCGAACCGAGCAGCAAACAAAGAGGAGGCGAAGAAGACGCCTCCCAACACCATCACACAGGAAACGACTCGTGCAGACTTGAGCTTGGCCGTGCAGCTTGGGCGCTGGCCGTCAGGTCTTGGAGCAACCTTGCCGCGCTGCTCGTCGATGAGGCGCTGAAGACGCTTTAATTCCGCTTCGCGCGGGCCTCGCCGTTCATATGTTCCGTCAGCCATAAGGTGGTCGCTACTCCGTTCGTTCCGCTTCGCTCACTCGCTCCATAGCTCCTTTTATCTAAGAAAGTGGTCGCTACTCCGTTCGTTCCGCTTCGCTCACTCGCTCGCAACTCCTTTGTTCTTTAGATAGACGACCCCTACGGCAAAGCGCTCAAAGAACATCACGCATGCGAGAATGGGGTGACGAAGGAGACGCTTCCACTTCCCCTTCTCTACAAACACTCCAACAAAACGATACCACGGCGAGAACTGCCTCTTTACCGCAAGATGCCCCTTCCACTTCGCCTGGTATGCGGCAAAGCTCTTGGTGTAGTACGCCTTCTTCTCAAGCATCCTCTTAAGCGTCAGGCGCTTCTCGTTGTGTATCAGATGGTTTTTCAGGACCTCGCACTTCGCACCTGTCTCGAGAACGCGGATATCCAGTTCCCAGTCCTCCGGGCCCGCTATCAGGTTCTCGTCGTAGCCACCTGTCTTTTCAAGGATTCCCTTCGAGAAGAGACGAAGCGCGTCTATGCAAGTGCCGTCGTAGAAGGATCGCTCGAAATTGCGCGCCTTGACGCGGATTCCCTCGCCGGTGCGAACCTCGGGGATCCAGTAGGCGGCGATTCCGTCGCCGCGAGAAGCGCAGGCAAGCATTTCCTCAATCGTCTCGCGCGGCAGAATCATGTCGGCGTCGAGTATCACGACCCACGGCGCAACGGCAGTGCGCCAGCCGAGATTCCTCTGGGCGCTGCGCTCTGGTCCCTTGTCCAAGACCTTCACGCCAAGCGACGCGGCAATTTCCTTTGTGTCGTCTGTAGAGCCGTTGTCGACGACGATCACCTCGACATCGCCACGAAAGCCGTCGAACGCGTGAATGCAGTTCGCGATGTTCGCGGATTCGTTCCGCGTCGTTATGACGACGGAAAGCGTCATGGGAAGTTAAGAGTGGATGAGTTACAAGTTATGAGTTGGCAGGCGCATCGCTTGGCGTCTGCTGTGCGTCCGCACCCGTCTGCTCGACATTGGTGCTTGGCGCTTTTGCAGGAGCCGCGTCAAAGCGCGTCGGGTTCTTAGCCATAAACTCCCACGCAAAGGCCTTGTATGCCTCTGCGCCCTTGGAGCGCGGATCTAGGAATACAACTGGAGTTCCCATCGACGGCGCCTCGGAGACGCGAACGTTGCGGGGAATGAGAGTCTCGTAGACCTTGTCGCCGAAATGCCCTCTGACTTCGTTTATGACGTCCTGCGTCAACTTGGCGACGGAATTAACCATCGTGAAGACGATGCCGTTGAGCTCGAGAGCCGGATTCGCAGCAGAGCGAATTCGCTCTATCGAGCCCGTGATGAGGGCAAGTCCGTCCATCGCGAGGAACTCGGCCTGAATCGGAATTAAAACGCCGTCGGACGCGACGAGGGAACTCGTCATCACGATGCCGAGCGACGGCGGGCAGTCGAGGATAATGTAGTCGAACGCACCTGACTCCTTCACAGGCGCGAGCGCGTTCCTGATGATCTCAAGCCGGTCGTCGCGCATGGAAAGTTCAAGCTCGGCACCAGCAAGATCAACTTCAGACGGAATCACGTTTAGGCAACTCCACTTGGTGGGCTGAATGACGTCGGCTATCTGCTTCTCGCCGAGAAGGACAGGGTAAAGAGAGACGCCAGGGCACTTCTCAAGCCCAAGGCCAAGCGTCGCATGCGCCTGCGGATCGAGGTCGACCACGAGCACAGTGCGTTTGCGCGCCGAAAGTGCCGCCGCAAGATTGACGACAGTCGTCGTCTTGCCGACGCCGCCCTTCTGGTTTGCGATCGCAATTATCTTCGTTCTTCTTTCCATGTCTTTCCTCCGATGAAAATCACAAATTTCAACCACACAAGAAACTTCAAATCAACAAGCTCGTAACCCTTTCAACCCTTCAACTTTTCAACCTTTCAACTTTTCAACCTTTCAACTTTTCAACCTTTCAACTTTCCTACCCAAACAACTTCCCGTTTTCATCAAGTTCCTTGACATTCTGTGAAAAGCTCTTGTCCACCTCGCGCCTCCACAGTTCGACAAGCGCGACATCCCACGGCTCGTCAACGCCCTGCAGCACCGCGGCAAATCCGTCGTGCGACGCCACGACTTCGCTCTTCACGCGCTCAGTGACGGCGGCAAGCGAATCTGTGATGATCTGCTCGGAAAAGTTGTCCGTCTTAAGGCAATATCCGTAGCGGAGTATCCTCATGCTCTCCTCGTTCGCCTTGAGCCATTCGACGTATGCCTTCGCCTCGTCGCTGAAGCCCTCGGTAACGACTTCGGAAAAGTGCGGGGCGATGACGAGCGGCTGATGTGCCTCGAGACGCCCTTCGCGGACGCGGATCTTCCCCGGATGGTCGTCGAGTTCGGAAACGAGGTGGTAGTTGACAAGTGTGTTGCCGAATGTCTCGAGACGGTGCGTCGGAGAAAGAAGTATGCGAACGTGTCGCGCGGCATACCAGCGGTCGTAGTCGGGATTCGAGCTCATGAAAACTCCTTTCCGACGTCGATCTCCGAAAGATCCTTGACTCTCCACGTCTCGCCCTTGAAAGTCTGCGGCACAAGCGCCGCGCGGTCAAGCGCGATGACCTTCATGCCGGCTGCGACACCCGCCTTCACGCCGACAGTCGAGTCTTCTACGACCACACAGTCCGCTGGCGCGACCTTGAGAAGTTCTGCCGCCTTGAGGAAACCGCTCGGGCTGGGCTTCCCGACTTCATACTCTCCCGCACCGAGGACAAGCGATAGGCAGTCGTCTATACCGCACAGCTTCGCGGCTGCTACGACATCGTCGTGCGGAGAGCCGGAGACTATCGCGCACGGCGCAATCTTAGAGACGGCGCGGAAAAATGCTATCGACCCCTCGATTCGCATGGAGGATGGATTGTTCGCGTAGGTCTCATAGAACCCACGAAGTTCCACGGCGTCTTCCATTGGAGACGACTCCCCGATCTCGGGGAACCGATCGTGCAGAGAGCGGTCTATGTCGAGCCAGTTGCGCCCGAT
>ERZ842401.3850-NODE-3850-length-18157-cov-3.941222_pt1 | contig 18157 bp, 16 predicted proteins | sample MGYA00521270_ERZ842401 | MGnify/ENA primary metagenome ERZ842401 (study PRJEB31892, sample SAMEA3878208) | bioreactor metagenome | biome: Moose rumen | place: Sweden | collected 2011-10 | study: EMG produced TPA metagenomics assembly of the PRJEB12797 data set...
CTTTTCCACATGTGTACGATAGTCGAGCATGGTAGGTATCTCACGTGGAGCCTTGCCCAGCTTCTCGTCCTTTACAATGACAATCGTTACACCGGCCATGGCCAGGTTCTTCTGGGCACCAGCGTAGATGGCATCGTATTTAGCCACGTCAACAGGACGACTGAAGATGTCGGAAGACATGTCGGCAATGAGAGGAACAGCCACGTCGAGGTCCTTGCGAATCTCAGTACCATATATAGTGTTGTTTGTCGTGATGTGCAGATAGTCAGCATCAGCAGGAACACTCCAATCCTTGGGGATAAACGTATAGTTGGCGTCGGCCGAAGAAGCAACTTCTACCACTTCTCCGAAAAACTTGGCTTCCTTCATGGCTTTCTTTGCCCATACACCCGTATTCAGGTAAGCTGCCTTCTTGATGAGGAAGTTATAAGGAATCATGCAAAACTCGAGCGAAGCACCGCCGCCGAGGAAAATAACGGAATAGCCCTCAGGCACTTGCAGTAGCTCCTTTACCAGAGCTACGGCCTCATCTACCACGGGCTGGAAATCCTTTGCACGATGGCTAATCTCCATCAAAGAGAGACCAGAGCCATTGAAGTCTAAACACTGTTGGGCTGTGGCCTCGATTACTTCGCGGGGAAGCATCGAAGGGCCGGCGTTGAAGTTGTACTTCTTCATAATTTTTGAATGTTTATTTAGTTTGATATCCTTTATTCTGAAATACGCTGCAAAATTACGCTTTTTATTCGACATGGCCAATTATTTGAGCATAATTTTTGCTATCTTTTGCATCTGCCGTACCCCTACTGTCAAAGTTTTAGAAAAATTGAGGATGTATTTTGAACTCACTGCATATACAAAATAGGTAGGCTAGAGAGCTATTTCTTTTTGCAGGCGGATAATCTCGTCGCGGTACTGAGCAGCTTGCATGAAGTCGAGCTTCTTGGCCGCCTCTTTCATGCGGCGGGTAGTTTCGGCAATAAGCTTTTCTATTTGCGGACGAGTCATGTGCTCGATAATCGGGTCGGCCGCTACATCGAGCGTGGTGCTTGTCGACGATAGCTTCAGCTCCTTGATGTCAGGACGGTCGTCGCGTTTCAATGGGCTGTCGTCGTGAATGGCTTTTACTATCTGAGTGGGGGTGATGCCGTGTTGCTCGTTGTAAAGCAGCTGCTTCGTACGTCGGCGGTTGGTCTCGTCAATGGTTTCTTGCATAGAGCCCGTGATGGTGTCTGCGTACATGATGACGCGGCCGTTGATGTTACGGGCAGCGCGTCCGGCAGTTTGTACCAGTGAACGGCGTGACCGAAGGAACCCCTCTTTGTCGGCATCGAGAATAGCCACTAATGATACTTCAGGCAAGTCAAGTCCTTCACGCAGCAAGTTTACGCCAACAAGGACGTCGTAGACGCCGCTGCGCAGGTCGCTCAGAATCTTTACCCGATCGAGCGTTGCCACGTCGCTGTGGATATAAGCCGTCTGCACACCATGGTTCATCAAATACTCGGTTAACTCCTCAGCCATACGCTTGGTCAGCGTTGTCACTAATGTTCGTTCATGACGCTCAGAGCGCTGACGTATTTCCTCCATCAGGTCGTCGATTTGGTGCTCCGACGGGCGTACCTCAATCTCTGGGTCGAGCAGGCCTGTAGGGCGGATCACCTGCTCCACAACAATACCCTCAGCCTCTTGCAGCTCGAAATCAGCGGGGGTGGCAGAAACATAGATGACCTGGTGTACCATCGACTGAAACTCATCGAAGGTAAGTGGGCGGTTGTCGAATGCGGCAGGCAGGCGGAAACCATATTCCACAAGATTCGTCTTGCGTGCGCGGTCACCGCCATACATGGCACCTATCTGTGGCACAGACACATGACTTTCGTCTACGATGAGCAGAAAGTCCTCCGGGAAGAAGTCGAGCAGGCAATATGGCCGCTCGCCAGCCTTGCGTCCATCGAAATAGCGTGAGTAATTCTCAATGCCCGAGCAATGCCCCAGCTCCTTGATCATTTCCATGTCGTATTCCACACGCTCCTTGATGCGCTGCGCCTTGATGCCATCGCCCAATTCCTCGAAGAAAGCCACTTGCTTGAGCAAGTCATCTTGAATATCGTGGATGGCGCGATTAGTCTGCTCCTGCGTAGTCATAAAAAGGTTGGCCGGATAGAGCTTGTATTCGGCGTAGCGTCCCAAACGGTCTAGTGTAACCGGGTCGAGTTCTTCTATGCTGTCTATCTCGTCGTCCCAAAAGGTGACCCGCAGAATCATTTCGCTATAGGCCATATAAATATCTACAGTGTCGCCCTTCACTCGGAAATTTCCTCTTTCCAATGTGAGGTCGTTGCGCACATAGAGTGACTGTACCAATTTTCTTAACAAAATATTACGGTCTATCTGTTGCCCTTGGCGAATTTCTATTACATTATCAGAAAGTGCATTAGGACTTCCCATTCCATAAATGCATGAAACTGATGATACAACGACAACATCTTTTCTTCCTGATAACAATGCAGATACAGCACTAAGGCGCAACCTGTCTATTTCTTCGTTGATTGCTAAGTCCTTCTCAATGTATGTGTCGGTATGTGGCAGATATGCCTCTGGTTGATAGTAGTCATAATAGCTTACATAGTACTCTACTGCATTCTGTGGGAAAAAACCACGCATTTCCTCGTAGAGCTGAGCAGCCAGTGTCTTGTTATGGGAAAGAATAAGAGTAGGGCGTTTTACTTGGGCAATGACGTTGGCCATTGTGAAGGTCTTGCCAGAGCCTGTTACGCCCAATAGAACTTGGGCGCGGTCGCCACGGAGCACCCCCGCCGTCAGCTCGCTGATAGCTTCAGGTTGATCGCCTGTCGGCTTGTATTTTGAGGTTAATTTGAATTCCATTGCGGGTGCAAAGGTACAAATTATATGTGAAAACTTAGTAATGAGCGGTTAAAAAATATATAAAGTCTTTGTGCTTTGGGCAAAAATGCGTAATTTTGCACCTCGAATTGAAAATAGTTTGTTGATGAGACGTAAGATTTTATCATTTTTCGTTTGCCTTTTGTCATTTTCATGCCTGGCACTGATACTGACAAGTTGTGCTGGTGAGTTCAATAAGGTGCTAAAAAGCCCAGATTTGGACTATCGCTATGAATATGCCAAGCAGAGTTTTGCTGAAGGCAAATATAACCGGGCTGCCACATTGCTAATGGATCTTATTACTCCCAAGAAAGGGACGGACGAAGCGCAAGAGGCTCTCTATATGCTGGGAATGTCAGAATATATGAGCCGAGACTATGAGTCTGCTTCGGCCACTTTCAAGAAATATTATCAGACCTATCCTAAAGGGCAATATGCAGAACAGGCTAGCTATTATGTAGGACAGGCGCTTTACGAAGGAGCACCCGAGCCGCGACTTGACCAGACACCGACTATCGGAGCGATTAATGCCTATCAACAATTCCTGGATTTCTTCCCTGAGTCTGATCTACGGCCAAAGGCCCAGGACCGGCTCTTTGAACTTCAGGATAAATTGGTGCAGAAAGAACTTCTGTCAGCTCAGCTGTATTATAATCTGGGAGGATATTTCGGCAACATAAACTCCAGTAACGAGAGTAATTATATATCCAGCATCATTACAGCACAGAATGCGCTGAAGCTATATCCCTATTCTAAATGGCGTGAGGATTTCTCGCTTATTGTGATGAAAAGCAAATTTGAGCTGGCCGAGAATTCTTCGGAGGACAAGCGTATTGAACGCTATCGTGATGCAGAAGACGAGTGTTATGGTTTCCTGAACGAATTTCCTGATTCGAAGAACTGCGCTATGGCCAACAAGTTTATTGCCAGGTGCAAGAAGATTATTGGGGATTAAAGGGTTATTGTCAAATCATTATAATTATCAAATACCAAAAATGGATTACAAAAAAAGTAAGGCTCCGGTTAATACCGTGACGCGAAACATTATGGATTTATGCGATGAGACGGGCAACATTTACGAAAGCGTTGCCATTATTGCTAAGCGTGCTAACCAGATTTCGGTACAGATTAAGGAGGACTTGTCGAAGAAATTGGCAGAATTTGCCAGTTATAACGACTCACTTGAAGAAGTTTTCGAAAACCGGGAACAGATAGAAATATCGCGCTATTACGAGAAACTGCCCAAACCCACTTTGTTGGCAACACAGGAATTTGTGGAAGGAAAAGTGTATTGGCGTGATCCGCAGAAGGAGAATGTTCTGCAGGCAGAAGAGGTGTAACTGAATTGTAAGATTATGCTTCGACCTCAAACATGGTATCTGCTTGTGGCTGCCATCCTTCTTGTGGTGTGCATGATTGCCGGGGCTGGCACAATGCTTCAGCTGGTGTTGCTGATTGCTGCTGCTGTGTCCATCGTTGCAGCTATCCCCTTATTCAAGAATCGCAAGTTGCAGGCTGGAGTGACGCTATTATCCATTCTCCTGTTGCTAGCATGGTATGTAGTGCTGGCACTTTATGCTATTCCGGAAATTATGCACTGGCAGTATGCCTTGCCGGCGGTGGCCATATTTTTCGTGTTCATTGCCCGAAAGGGAATCCTACACGACGAAAAAGTGATACGCTCATACGACAGAATCAGATAGATGGAAGTTAAGAATTCCGAGTTTGTCATCTCGGCTCCGATGGTGTCAATGTGTCCAAAGGATACGAAGCCAGAATATGCTTTTATCGGGCGTTCTAATGTGGGTAAGTCGAGTCTCATAAATATGCTCTGTCGCCACAAAGGGCTGGCTAAGACCTCGGCAACTCCAGGAAAAACGTTACTGATAAATCATTTCATTATCAATAAGGAGTGGTATCTGGTAGATTTGCCGGGATATGGATATGCAAAGCGGTCTAAAAAGGAAGTACAGAAACTGGATCAGATGATTCGGGGGTATATTCTTGGCCGTGAACAGTTGGTCAACACCTTTGTGCTTGTTGACGTGCGTTTGGAGCCGCAAGCCATAGACCTTGAGTTTATGAACTGGCTGGGGGTATCGAACGTTCCTTTTTCTATCCTGTTTACCAAAGCCGATAAACTTTCGCCCCAGAAGGTGCACCAGAATGTGGAGGCCTATAAACAAAAGATGCTTGAGACATGGGAAGAGATGCCTCCTTACTTTGTCACCTCGGCAGAGAAAGGGCAGGGCAGGGACGAAGTGCTTAACTACATTGAAGAAATTAATCAGACACTTGTTCAAACCCCATAAGCATTACATTAAGGGGCTTTTAATAAGAAGATGGCAAAAGACACACCATACCTTGACGTGCAAAACCTGACGAAATCGTTTGGGGCGTTGTTGCTGTTCGAGGATCTTTGCTTCTCTATTGCCGAGGGGCAAAAGGTGGGACTAATTGCTAAAAATGGTACTGGTAAGTCAACATTGCTCTCCATCCTTTGTGGCAAGGAAGGCTATGATAGCGGTAGCATCATATATCGTCGCGATTTAAAGGTGGGATTCCTGGAGCAGACTCCCCACTTTGATCCTAACGACTCGGTGCTCGATGCCTGTTTCAACCATCAGGGTGACGAGGAAAAGGTGCTCCGTGCCAAGCAAATCCTGACCCAGCTGAAGATACGAGATTTGCAACAGCCAATGGGCCAGCTCAGCGGTGGACAACAGAAACGTGTTGCGCTGGCTAATGTGCTGATTCTAGAGCCGGATTTTCTCATTCTTGATGAACCGACCAACCATCTAGACTTGGAGATGATTGAGTGGCTGGAGGGGTTCCTGGCCCGTGGCAATAAGACGCTGCTCATGGTCACCCATGACCGTTACTTTCTTGATCGTGTATGTTCTGTTATTTTTGAGCTTGACGACCGTACCATCTATACTTATCGTGGTAACTATTCCTACTATCTGGAAAAGCGCCAAGAACGCATTGATAATCGTCGCGCTGAGATAGCCCGTGCCAATAACCTCTATCGTACAGAACTGGAATGGATGCGCCGCATGCCGCAAGCACGTGGTCACAAGGCCCGTGCCCGTGAGGATGCCTTCTACGAATTGGAGAAGATGGCCAAGGCCCGCATAGAAGAGCGGGCTATCCGGCTGAAGGCTTCTAATGTTTATATTGGCTCAAAGATTTTTGAATGCCAGTATATATCAAAGAAATTCTCCGATGATGTAGTCATCATGAAGGACTTCTACTACAATTTCTCCCGCTTTGAGAAGATGGGCATCGTGGTCAGCAATGGCACGGGTAAGAGCACCTTTCTGAAGATGCTACTTGGCGAGATGCAACCCGATGAAGGACGCATCGTCATTGGAGACACCGTGCGTTTTGGCTATTTCTCACAGGAAGGTCTGAAGTTCAATGAACAGCAAAAAGTGATAGATGTTGTTCGGGACATTGCAGAATATATAGACCTCGGACAGGGACGCCATCTCTCCGCTAGCCAGTTCTTGCAGCATTTCCTCTTCACCAATGAGCAGCAATATAATTATGTGTACAAGCTCAGTGGAGGCGAGCGACGGAAACTCTATCTCTGCACGGTGCTGATGCGCAATCCCAACTTTTTAGTACTTGACGAGCCTACCAACGACCTGGACATCGTTACACTCCAAATTCTGGAAGAGTACTTGCAGGATTTTCCCGGTTGTGTCATCGTGGTTAGTCATGATCGATACTTCACTGATAAGGTGGTAGACCATCTGCTTGTGTTTAAAGGAAATGGAGTGATAAAAGATTTTCCAGGGAACTATACGCAATATCGTGATTTCCAGTCTTATGAAGGAGTAAAGGAAAAGGGAATCGGAAAGTGTTCTGATGATAGGGCGGTCCAGGCGGTTGTGCGTGCCCAGCCTCAGGCACTAAACAAAAGCCGAAAACTCTCCTATAAAGAAAAACGGGAATTTGAGCAACTGGAAAAAGAAATAGCTGACTTGGAGGCTGAAAAGAAGCAGATAGAAGATGCACTCAGTTCAGGCCTAGCGTCGGTTGAAGAAATAACCACTATGAGCAAGCGCCTGCCGCTGCTTAATGACGAGCTCGATGCGAAATCCATGCGATGGCTGGAACTGTCAGATTTAGATAATTGAAGATGATAGCTCAGCAATATCCCTCCCGCCATTTGGAACGTGCTGTTCAGGAGTTCGCAAAACTTCCGGGCATAGGCCGGAAAACGGCCTTGCGCCTAGTGTTACACATGCTTCGACAGACAACACAAGACGTAGTACAGTTTGCTGATGCCATTGCGGCAATGAAGCGCGAGGTGAGGTACTGCCGTTGTTGTCATAATATTAGTGATACGGAGCTTTGTCCTATCTGTGCAGACCAACGCCGTGATACCTCTATTATATGCGTAGTGGAGAATATTCAGGATGTCATGGCCATCGAGAATACTCAGCAGTTCCATGGCCTCTACCATGTTCTAGGCGGGCTCATCTCTCCCATGGATGGCATTGGCCCGAGCGATTTGGAGATAGAATCGCTTGTGCAGCGGGTAAGGGAAGGGCAGGTGAAAGAAGTTATCCTAGCCTTGAGCTCAACGATGGAAGGTGACACTACCAATTTCTATATTTTCCGCAAACTGGCTGCGACAAATGTGGAGGTCAGTATTATTGCCCGTGGCATTGCTGTCGGTAATGAGTTGGAATATACTGACGAAGTAACGCTGGGCAGGTCTATATTGAATCGTACACCGTTTAATGGATAAGTTATTTGATATGGAAATGAAAAAGACAAGAAATATTCTGATGACGCTTTTTTGCGGCTTTTTGCTGATAGCAGCACTGTTATATGTCGGTGGCGAATTCATGCAGTTGGACATGGCTATTTGGACGGACGCTTCTCGCGAGTGCCAGTTTGTATGCACTACATTAATGATTCTGATTACCATCGGCCTGCTCCCATTGTCGCTCCGCTTGTTTAAGTTCCCACGCATAAATTCATATTTGTTGAAGCATAAATCGGTTGCACTGATACGATGGGGAGTGATTAGGCTGGTCATAATGGGGTTGCTCCTTGTTATTAATACTTTCATGTATTATGCCTTTGGCTATGAATCGACCTATGGCTATCTGGCTATAGTTACTTTGCTATGCATGCCATTTGTGGTGCCTACAATGAAACGGTGCGAGGCTGAGGTAGCCGAAGTTCCACAGGATAATGATACAGAAATTGATGAAGAAGTTAACGGTAGTCATAGTCAGCTATAACGTTCGTTATTACCTAGAACAATGCATTGTCAGTGTACAACGTGCAGCTCATGGTATCGACTATGAGATTTATGTGGTTGACAACGACTCGCATGATAACACCGTGAACTATCTTTCACGCCGGTTTGGCGAGGAAATAACGCTTATTGAAAGCCAGCACAACCTGGGCTTTGCACGAGCAAACAATATTGCTATCCGACAGACCAGCAGTGAATACGTGCTTTTGCTGAATCCTGATACGTTTATTGCTGAAGATACGCTTACGCAGGTCCTGAAATTCATGGATGAGCACCCGCAAGCTGGAGGCGCAGGGGTTATGATGCATAATTCCGATGGCAGTGTGGCCTGTGAGTCACGTCGCGGATTGCCTACTCCCTGGGTATCACTAATGAAGATGATGGGCCGTTCACGCCGATATTATCTTAGTGACTTGTCGTGGGATGAGCCTGGACAGATAGAAGTAATGAGCGGCGCATTCTGCATGCTTCGACGCACAGTGCTCGATAAAGTCGGGCTGCTTGATAAAGACTTTTTTATGTATGGCGAAGATATTGATCTTAGCTATCGTATATTAAAAGGAGGTTATGAAAACTGGTATGTACCAGCTCAAATTGTCCACTATAAGGGGGAGTCTACACAGAAGTCCAGCTATCGCTATGTACATGTGTTCTACCAAGCTATGCTTATCTTCTTCCGCAAGCACTACGGCCACCTGTCCTTCTTCGTGACAATCCCCATCAAGTTGGCTATCTATTTCCGTGCATTTCTAGCTTTGATACAAATGCTCTATCAGCGCATGCGGCATTCTTTGGGATTTGACGGTCGAGATCATGCTGACATCAACTACTTCTTTGTGGGGTCTGCACAGATGATAGACCAGTGCCGACGGTTGGCAAAGAAAAAGGGCCTTACTGCACAATTCCAGATTGCTACGACGTTCTCTCAACGGCCTGCAAGTTTTGAGCCCAATTCTTGCGTGGTTTATGATAGTGAACAATACACTTTCAAGCAGATTATTGATGATGCTGCCAGACGTGCCAATCAGCATACTTCTATCGGAACCTATAGTTGCAAGACGAAAACACTTATCACCCCAATGGAGATTATACGATGACGAATAATGCATTACCGAAGGTTCGCTTGCGTGCCATGGAACCAGAAGACCTCGATGCGCTCTATCGCATTGAGAACGATCCGCAGCTATGGAATGTCGGTGCGACCAATGTGCCCTATTCCCGCTATACCCTTCACGACTATATAGCAAACTCTTCTGGAGATATCTATATTGACCGGCAGGTTCGGCTGATTATTGAAAATGCCTCAAAACAGATTGTTGGTATTGTAGATGTGATGAACTTCGACCCACGGCATCGCCGTGCAGAAATCGGTATCGTTATTGAGCAGCCTTATCGGCAATGTGGATACGCTCGTTCTGCTATGAGCGATTTGCACAATTATGCCTCCCAAGTGCTGCATCTCCATCAGTTATATGCAGTGATTGGCATGTCTAATCAGCAGGCATTGTCGCTTTTTTGTAATCTGGGATACCATCATACCGCTATTTTGGAAGACTGGCTGTACGACGGAACATCCTATAGTAATGCCCAATTGATGCAACTTACACTATTATAGAATTATTAAGTGGTGAAATAAGTGGTGAAACAACATCGTATGAAAAAAACGAATAAAAAGTTTGGTCATTCCAAATTTTTGTTGTAATTTTGCACCCGCATTTCAGGAGAGTTGGCAGAGTGATCGATCGCGCTGGACTCGAAATCCGGTATACCCTTATGGGTATCGGGGGTTTGAATCCCTCACTCTCCGCAAAGCAAAGGGCTTTCTCATGTGAGAAAGCCCTTTTTTCGTGTATATTAGATTCTGTGCCTCAAAGACACAGAGGAAGGCATCCGTCAGAAAACATAGCCGAGCGTGAAGAGCAACTGATGGCGCTTGTTGCTGACCTTCACGAGGTCGGCGATATTGTCATAAGCGGCATCCTCGCTGTCGGTGTAGCTGTCAAACGGAGCAAAGCGGCCGTTCTGCACGGAATACTGATAGGAAAGGCCCACGTTCCATGAGTTGATCTGATAACCCAGTCCGCAGGTGATGCGATGGGTGGCCTCCCAGTTGGTGAAGTCGGAAGACGAGCTGTGGTAGGAGCCGTTTGACTCTATCCATGAATCCTTGAAGGCATCTTTGTTGTACATGGGAGACACATAGTTATAGCCCAGACGGACGGACATTTCGGGAGAGGGCTTCAGTTCTGCACCGACTTTCAGCGTAGAGACTCCTTTGAGGGTCTTCTCGGTATGGCGGTTCATCTCCTTGTCGCTCTCGCTACTTTCGTATTCGTCGTAGTAGCCGTCTCTCAGCACGCGTGAATCGGTGGCGGAATAGTCGGCAAACTCGTAGCTCAAGCCCAGTGCGAGGTAGTCGTCGATGGTGTGTCCCAAGGAGAGACCGAATTTCCACGGTGTGTAGACCTTGAACTTGTATTCGTCGACGGTCTCGTCGTTCCAGCCTGTATTGTCATTGAAGGTCGTGATGCTCGTCGTTCGCAGATTATACCACGTAGGCGTGGCAATAGATACGCCAAAGCGGAAAGGCGACTCCTCAATGGGACGGAAGATGGCTCCAAACTTCAGGTTGTAGCCCGTTCCCTTGATGTCGCGGTCGTCTTCGATGGTCACTCCGTAGGCAGTCGGCACGCCACCGATGCCTCCGATAAGATTCTCGCTGTACATCGTGTAGCGACTGTAGTTGACATCGTGTATGCCTAAGGTGACACCCCAGTAGAACGTGTTGTCGATGGCACCACTCAGGTTGAAGTCATACTCGGCAATGTATCCTGTCTGTGATCTGTCGAAGGCATATTCTTCACCGTTGTAGAAATACCACTGGTTGTCCGTGGCATTATAGTTCAGGTTTCGTGCATAGAGGTCATCGAGAATGGTACAGGATGCATAGCTGTTGTCGAAATCGGGAACAGTACTTCCGTTGCTTGTCTTTTCGGGAAAGAGCAGGCCATTGTCGTTCTTCGTCGTCGTTGCTTTGTTCTGCGAGGCATTGTCGAGCGAGTGTGCAACAGAGAGTATCTGATTGAAGTTGCGGCTCTTGTGATAGTTGAATCCGAAATTCACGAAGTCGGTCTCACTGATCTGGTTAGCCCACACGAAGCCTACTTGGTCGAAGCTCATGTTCGTCTTGTTCCCACCGCCGAAGCTGCTCACTTCGGGCTGTGTGACGAGGCCGAAGGAGAGACTTGCATTCGACTTGCGAAAGAGTCCGATGCCTGCAGGATTAGTGCCTATCGTGGAGATGTCGGCACCCAGTGCATCGAGTGCTCCTCCCATGCCCACATAGCGTGCCGTTCCGTTGAGGTCCTCAGTGGCTATGTTGGCATTCTCGTAGGTCTCTTGTGCAAAAACAGGAGCAACGGACAGGATGATGACAGGAAGGATGCTATATTTTTTCATCTTAAACATAATTATTTAAATAAGTAACTGCTCAATTTTAGTTTGTAAGGGACTTTTTATCGACGGCCGGCCGATCGGGAGCCGCCACCACTGGAGCGTCCGCCTCCAACCGATCCGCCTGACGAGCGGCTGGCACCAATCGAGCTGCCCGACGAATGGCTTGAACCAATGGAGCTGCCTGCGCTGCTGCGCGTTGAGCCATAGGAACCGCTGGTGCTTCGTCCAGAGCCGACGGAAGAAGTGCCGGAACTGCGACTCGGACTGACGGTAGTGCGCGTGGTGCGACCGGCACCCACTGAACCGCTGTTGCTTCGATAAGTGCCCCTGCCCGCTCCTATTCCGGAACTGTTGTAGCGACGACCCGAATTGATGATCCGTCCGTGGCTCTGCGTACCCGTTGAGGGACGGTAGTAGGATGAGCGGCCCGAATCGTGGTAAGGATGATAAGCGTGGTAGCCGCCGTAGTAGCCGCCCCATCCCCATCCATAGTAATGGTATGGACGATAGTACCAGGGATCATAGTACCATCCGGCTCGCCATGTCCACGAAGGATACCAGGGATCATAGTACCAAGGGTCATACCAGGAATAGTAGCTGGAATAATACCACGGCGAATGCCAGAGGCTGGCCGACCACTCATCACTGCGGCCGCGGTCGTAGCCTTCCCAGTAGGCATCCGTGGGGGTGTAGCCGTCCCAGCGCGTCATCTTCTTGGTCAGCTGGTAGTCGCCACCCTCAGCTAATGAGTCGGGGTAGACACCTTCAACGGGACTGAACGTGATGACATCCTTCAGCGTGGAGTCACCGGCAATCATTTCGTATGAACTGCCGCCTTTTGAGCGACGGTTGTACTCGTCGACGCTGCGGTTGGAGCCAGAGTAGTATGTGTCACGGGGAATGCCGTAGGACGACACCGACTTGGCTGCCTTCTTCTTGGGAACAAAGTACATATCGTCCTGCGCCTGCATGGAGAGCGGCAGCAATCCGAGGATAAGTGAAGCAAGAATTGATTTCTTCATAAGCCTTATGTATGGTTTTTACACTGCAAAAATAGAATGATTTTACATGCAAATATACGGAAAAACCCTAAACGATGATAGGATTTTCCCTAAATTTTATAATTTTGCACTCAAATTTTAACAGAGTTAAGTAGATGAACATAAAATTATATGCACTCCCAAACTCCTAAACTCCTTAAAGAATGAAATATTTTGAAGTAGACTTCCGCATTCAGTCGCCCCGGGAGCTCTTGCAGGATGCTTGCGACATCCTCTCTGCAATGGCCGGTGAGGCTGGCTTTGAAACATTTGAAGAGACTGCTGATGGGCTGAAAGGATATGTTCAGCAGTCTCTCTTCGACGAGGATGCCCTGAAGACGATACTCATCCATTTCCCCATTGAAGGGGTGAAGCTGAGCTACGAAGTAAGAGAGGCTGACAACAAAGACTGGAATGAGCAGTGGGAACAGGAGGGCTTTGAACCCATCGTCATCGACCACCGGTGTGTTATTCACGATGGCAGACATCTTCCTTCGTCGGAACAGCATTTCGACATTGCCATTGAGATAGATGCACACCTGGCCTTTGGAACAGGTACGCATGAGACAACACGCATGATGGTCGGAACACTGCTGGAAATGGACCTGCAAGAAAAGGAGGTGCTCGATTGTGGCTGTGGCACAGGCATACTGGGCATTGCTGCCCTGAAGTGCGGTGCCCGGCGGTGCGTGGGTTATGACATCGACGAATGGAGTGCCGACAATGCGCGTCATAATGCTGTTATCAATAGTGTAGACAGCGGATATGAATCATTGCTGGGAGATGCCGGCATCTTGCAAACGGTAGAGGGGCGGTTCGATGTTGTGATGGCGAACATCAATCGCAACATTCTCCTCAGCGATATGCCTGCTTTCCTCTCAAAGATGAAAGAAGACGGCCACCTGCTCCTGAGCGGCTTCTATCTGCAAGACATTCCCTTGCTTGCAGAGAAAGCCAGTGGCTATGGGATGCAGCTTATCGGCCAGCGCCATGAAGGCGAATGGGCATGCCTGCATTTTCTTAGAACGAACGGCTGTGAGTCGTAAGCTGTTTCAGAAGACGAACCGCAACGACACGTAGAACTGTACGAAGAACACATAGACGAGCAGTAGTGGAGCTGCCTTGGCGAGCCCCCATACTGATGCGTCTATCACTGCCGATACCGATGTGTACGTGCGTGCAATCACTCCATAGACAGTTGCCACGAGTATCATTCCGAAGGCCACCAATGGCCCCAGTGCCTTGCTGAATGGCGACGGGAAGAGCGTGCCGGTGGCCGACAGGAGTATGGCATGTGGGAACAGTGTCAGTGACGACAGAACGACCAGATAGATCACCAGCATGCCTGCCGCCACACGTTGTGCTATACGGTCACGATAAACGGTCGGCTTATGAAGTATTCCGCTCTTCACAAAGACTCCGCTGGCAAAAGAGAGCAGAAGAAGAGAGATGAGAAACGGCGACTGAAGCAGTTGCACATACTGGCCGAAGAACCAGCGGATGCCTTCGCTTGAAAGCAGTGAGCGAACGCCCTCAGCCATCATGGAGCTGAGAATCCATGACAGCAGTACCAGCATCAACTCGAGGACGGTCAGTACTACGATGACGCTTGTCAGCAGTCTCTTTTTCATACCTTTGTTCTTAGTCTTTCTTCTTCATGCCTTTTGTTCTTCTTCATGCCTTTGTTCTTAGTCTTCGTCGGCTTCCAGATTGTCGATGTCAATAACCCGAAGTTCCAATGCCCTCACTACTAATCGCGTGGCGTTGACACCCGAGCTGCCTTCAGGGAAGAATTTCTGTACCAGCTCGTTCTGTCGCTTCTCAAGACTCTTCACACCGAAGGGCATGCCGCGCAGCTGCGTGATCTGATCCTTCGTGTAGCCCAAGGCAAGGTGACGAAGGAAACGTTCGTCGTATTCGTCGATCTCATAGTTCACAAGCGCTTCCTGCTTAGCCAATTGAGCAGACACGCTGCGCTTGAAGCGTTCGACAATCTTGCGCAGGATGGGCTCGTTGAAGACCAGCTGCTTGCCGTCCATCACGGCGCTCACATCGTGTCGAGTCAGCAGTTCGCCGGTCTTCAGGATGATGCCGTCGGCCCCGGCATCGAGCACGTCGACCCACAGCTTTTCGTTCAGTATCTCGCCGGTGAAGATGAGCACCTTCACTCGCGGGTGCAGCTCCTTGGTGTGGCGGCAGAGCTCTACGCCCACGGTGGTGGAGCCGCCCAGGCCGAGGTCGAGCAGCACGAGGTCGGGCACTTGTTGCTTCAGCAGCTTCCAGTAGGCAGGCTCGCTGTCGGCTGTGCCGATGACTTCCGCCTCGGGTATCTCGTTACGAATGATTCCTTCGGTGCCTTTCAGTTCCAGGGGCACGTCTTCGACGATGATTACTTTGAAGTTCTCCATATTTGTTTAGGTAATGTGATGATGATTCGTGATCCTTCGGGCGTTGCTTCCGAGGTGATGCCGCAGCCTCGTCGGCCAGTAGCTTCTCCGTGTTCGCGTACAATCTGCCTGCAAATGAGGAAAGGGATATTGTCGGTGGTGGGCATGAAGTTGGTAGGTGGCACGCCCGGCATGTCTATTGTGCAGACAACATACAGGTCGTCTTTGGCTTCATAGCCGATGTTGAGCTTCTTCTGGTGTGACTGTCTGCGGAGGATGTCGAAGAGATAGTCGACAAGATTCTCGTCGCCCATGATGTCATGCTTGAGTGGTTGCAGTTGCAGATGAATAGCAGCCGACTCGCTGACGGCCTGCTGACTCAGTATGCCGTAGAGTTCGCGATAATAGCCGACTACTTCCGGAAGTGCCGCTGTGTCGCCCACCGCTATCAGCTGGCGTATGCGACTGGGGTAGTACATCGTCTCGTGTTTGAGTGTAGACAGGCAGTTGTCCATCACCTGGTTACTGATGTGTAGTCGGGCCTCTTCCATCTCTATGCGGTGTAGCTCGTCGCGCAGTATGTCGAGTGACGATTGTTGCTCCTGTTGACGGGCAGCGCGTCGGCTGAGTGCCTGAAAGATCTGTATGGCTACTGCTGCCATCATGGCAATGACAATGAGCACCAGCAGTATGATGGCCACCATTCGGTCGGTCTGTGCCTGCTGCATTCGTCGGCAGTGCTCGTCGAGCGTGCGGTCGGCTGAGAGTTCCTTGAAGAGGAGGGTGAAGATGCGGTTGTTATAGTGGTAGAGTGGCCAGTCGTGCAAGGCGAGGGCGGCCACGGCCACTTCGTTTCGCACACTGAGCAGCATGTTGTAGTTGATCTGAACGTCGCGGTGCAGCCATCCTATCTCGGGGATGTAGGACGATGCAGGTGCAAAGAGCAGCAGCGTGTCGAGGGCATATCGGCGTTCGCTCTTGTAGTAGGTGTTGAGGGTAGCAAGACAGGAGTCGGCAAAGAGAAGGGTGCGGTCGTAGGTCCCGGAGATATTGGAGGCATAGGCCGAATCAGCGTAGACAGCCGCCTGCTGGATAGGGTATGCTGTCGCCTGCTGGATGGCAGAGGCTGTTGACAATAGGGAGAGGTGGAGGAAAAAGAGGGGAAGGAGGATGCGGAGTGAAGGCAGACGGAAGAAGAAACGGCTGCCCTGCCCTTTCGTGCTTTCGGCAGAGAGTAGGCAGACGGAGAAGAGGCGGCTGGTCTTGCGATATTTCTCAATGATGCCGCGACAGTTGAGGAGCCCGAAGCCATGACCGTTAGCCACCTTATGGTCGAAGACGTGGGCGAGTTCTTCTTCGCTCATGCCTCGGCCGGTGTCGGTCACTGAGAACTCCACATACTGTTCGGCTGCTTCGGCCTTGATGCGTACTTCCCCACCCTCCCCCGTAAACTTACGGGCGTTGTCGGCCAGCGTGTTGAGCATGAAGAGTGTGAGCACGCGGTCTGCTTTTACGCGTGCCGTGGTTGGTTCCACTATGAGGTCGATGCCTTTCAGGGCGAAGCTGCGCCGGCTTTTCCCGATGATGTCGAAGAGCGACTGCACGTCAAAGGTCTCTACGTGCAGGCTCAGTTCTCCCTGCCGAAGCTGTATCCACTGTGTGAGCACGCTGTTCTGCTCGTTGATGGTGTCGGTGAGTTCGCTGACATACTGTAGTCGCTCTTCGCGGTGCTGGTTGTCATCGTTGGCAATGCGCTGTACGTCGTGAAGCATGCGGTCGATGAGCGGTGTGATGCTGTTGACGAGTGAGAGCCTTGCGCGCTGTTCAATATTCCGGCGTTCGCCCTCACGTCGTTTCATCTTTCCGATGGCCAGTTGCTCTTCCACCTCCTCACGCTCTTCGCTCAGCTTGTCGTGTCCGTCGTCCCGTCGCTGGGTGCGCTGATAGTAGAGGTAGAGGAAGCGAAGCAATGCGACGAGAAGCACAAGCGCTACACAGACGGCAATGAGGAGCATGTTCAGTTGGGCTACAGCAGCGTCGAGCTGTCCGGCGCGTGCCTCGAGTGAGCGGTCTTGTCGCGTCTGCTCTTGCAGGTCGAGGTAGAGGTTACGGTTCACGTCGCTGCTTTTCTTGTCGTCGATGGCAGAATAGACCACGCTGAACTGTTCGCGTATGCTGGCCACGAGGTCGGGTGCCTGATAGATGATGGTGTCGGCAAGTGCCTGTTCCAGGTTTTGCAGTGCCAACTGATATTCGCCTTGTGCGCGATAGCATGAAGCGAGTGTGCGGTAGGCTCCTGCTATCTGATAGATGTCGCCGTAGGTGATGAAGTCGTTCAGTGCCTCGTTGGCCAGCAGGAGCGGCTGTGGATCAGGGTCTTCGTCGTCGCCGATGAGGTGTTCGGCAATGCCCTCCAGCGCGTTGGCCTTGAAGTAAGGGCTACCGAACTGCTGAGCAAGCATGAGGCACTCGTAGAGGTAGTCGAGTTCTTGCTCAGCCGCGCTTTCCCCGGCAATCATGCCTCCGGCCCCAATGTTGTAGAGGGAGTTGAGCCACTGTGCTGTGTCGCGCTCTACGTCGGGTGTCACCTTTCGCAGGGCCTCTATCGATTGCTGTTCGAGGCCTACATAATAATAATAGGTGGAGTTGACGATGGCCAGCTCGCTCTCGGCATAGCGCAAGCGTGTCTGTTCGCGCTCGCCGAGTTCGTCACGCCCTTCGTTGATGCGCCGCAGGGCTTTCATGGCCAGCTCGCGGTAATCGTAGAACTCGCGGTTGGCGGAGCGTCGCTGGCAGAGGCGCATCTGCTGTATGTAGGCCACGAGCAGTTCCAGCTGATTGTCAGTGATGTCGGTGACAGAGTCGAGCTGTTGGCGTGCCTCGTCATAATGCATGCGTGCAATGCTGACGAAAGCAAGGTTGTTGAGTGCTTCAGCACGGCCGTTGCGATAGCCTTTTGATGCACTGAGTGCCTGGCGTGCATAGTAGGCCGTGGAGTCTAAGCTACGGTAGTGATAGGCGTATGATAAAGAATTCAGCTTGTCCGCCGCCTATCACTACCGTAGCTTAGACTCCACGGCCTACTA
>ERZ842401.3851-NODE-3851-length-18156-cov-4.557925_pt1 | contig 18156 bp, 13 predicted proteins | sample MGYA00521270_ERZ842401 | MGnify/ENA primary metagenome ERZ842401 (study PRJEB31892, sample SAMEA3878208) | bioreactor metagenome | biome: Moose rumen | place: Sweden | collected 2011-10 | study: EMG produced TPA metagenomics assembly of the PRJEB12797 data set...
GCAGGATAAACTTCTTGGGGCAGGGGCCATAAGATACCGTCCGTCTGTACTTTTTCTTGAAAGGACCGCATACAGGATGTTCGGTTTCTGGGCGGCTTACATAAGGCGTAAGGGCGGTTTCAATGACAAACTTAGGAGCGCGAGGTTGAACCTTTTCTACTTTTATCTTATATTTGTACTCTTTGTAATGTCGCCTTTTGCTCAGTTGTTTTTTTACATGACATATCCCTTCAGAAGGGTGGCGCGTACAAAGGACAGAGAATGTAAACTATAAAGAAATTCTCCTGATGGAAGTATATATCACCAAGGCGGCAAAATTCTTTCCCAATTCTCCGGTATCCAACGAAGATATGGAGAGTTATCTGGGCAAGATAAACGGTACTCCGTCCAGGGCCAGAAGAATTATTCTTTCCAACAACGGAATAAAGCAGAGGTATTATGCCTGCTCCCGTGAGGGCATATCCACACACACCAACTCCGAAATGGCGGCCAATGCCGTCCGCGGACTGTTGGATGACTCTCTGACTGTGGACGATTTGGATATTCTGTCTTGCGGTACGGCGTCTCCGGACCAGACCGTTCCTTCTCATGGAGTAATGGTTCATGGTCAGTTGGGCGGAAACGCCGATATGGAGGTTGTTTCTTTTGCCGGTTCCTGCCTTACTGGAGTTGATGCCCTTAAATATGCATATATGGCAATAAAGTCCGGCTTGGCTCACAAAGCTGCCGTATCGGCCTCGGAAAGGCTCTCGGCATGGCTGAGGGCTTCGTATTTCCAGACTGAGGGCAAGCTGCTTTCTTCTCTGGAGAACAATCCCATGCTGGCTTTCCAAAAGGAGTTTCTCAGATGGATGCTCTCAGACGGAGCCTTGGCTGTACTCTTGGAAGAAAAGCCAGGCCGAGAAGACATATCGCTGAGGATAGACTGGATAGAAATTACATCTTTTGCAAATAGCCACCCCACATGTATGTATGCCGGGGCAGATATCGATTCTGACGGTAGTCTAAAAGGCTGGGCCGATTTTACCCAGCAGGAATGGCTGGACCGTTCGGTCTTTGCCATAAAACAGGATACCAGGCTGCTGTCGGAATATATTGTTCCGCTGGGTGTGGATTATCTCATCCGGTTGAGCCGCAAACATTCCTTCTCTGTGGATGACATAGACTGGTTCTTACCTCACCTTTCTTCTATGTTCTTCAAAGACAAAATAATAGAAGAGTCTCAAAGGAGAGGGTTCTGTATTCCGGAAGAAAAGTGGTTTGTGAATCTTCCAAAGGTGGGCAACATAGCTTCTGCGTCTGCCTTTGCCATGATAGAGGAACTCATGTATTCCAACCTTCTGAAGAAAGGTCAGAAGATTTTGGTCATGGTTCCGGAAAGTGCCCGTTTTTCATACAGCTATTTCATGCTGACCGTATGCTGACTCTATGCCATGAAAACTGAAGACGTTCCGCAGGATCTTAAATACTACAAGGGTACCATAGCCCGAGACCTTAACTATGCCGTAGATGAAGACGGACAGTACCGTGCCGTGGAAAGTTGCGGATGGGCACCCAAGAACGAGGCCCTGGATCTGGCTTGGGAAGATGTTCACGAAAAGTGCAGGGCCATTGCCCAAAAAATAAGGAAAGGAGAGAGCAGTCCGCTGGAATATCATGCCGTAAAGAACCTGATGACGGTGAGGCTGCTTTCAGAATATACCGGATTTTCTAAAAGGCTTGTGCGCAAGCATTACCGTCCGGAAGTATTCCAGACTCTGGATGAACATACGTTGGAAATTTACGCTGACGCCCTCCGGATATCGGTGGAGGAGCTGAGGTCAATACCGGAATAGATATGGAACTCAGTTTGGAACACAGAGGTGCGGCCCATTGCGAAAACGGAACGATATCGGCACTCATGCGCTTCCACGGAATAGACCTTTCGGAACCCATGATATTCGGGCTTTCAAGGGGGCTGTACTTTACCCATCTTCCGTTTGTGAAACTGGGAGGATTGCCCGTGACATCGTTCCGCTATCTGCCGGGAGTTTTCTTTACACGCATAACCAAAACACTGGGTATTGAGGCAAAAATGCGCCGTTTCCTGAGTCGCAGAAGGGCTATGGAAAAACTGGACAGCATACTTGAAGAAGGAAAACCCGTGGGATGCGTAGTAGGAATGTACTACCTTCCATACCTTCCAAAGGAATACAGGTTTCATTTCAACGGCCACAATATATGCGTCATAGGAAAAGATGAAACCCTAAGGCAATATGCCGTTCTGGACTCCAACACCACGCAAAAAGTATATCTGGGAGCAAGGGACATGGAAAGGGTCAGGTTTGCAAAGGGCGGGGCCTACCCCCTGTTTGGGCAGATGTACTGGATAGAAAAAGTTCCGGGAAAAATGCCGGACTTCAAGCCTCTGATACTTAGGGCAATCAGAAAGACCTGCCGAGCTATGCTCTGCCCTCCGCCCCTGGTACACAACCTGGGAATCAAGGGCATGTATTTTCTTTCGCGCCGGATCAGGCTTTGGGAAAAGAAGATGGGGACCCACAAGGCTCTTATGAACCTTGCCCAGCTGGTCCGGATGCTGGAAGAAATAGGTACCGGAGGCGCAGGTTTCAGATTCCTGTATGGGGCTTTTCTGCAAGAAGCATCCATAGTTACAGGCATTTCCGAGCTTCAGGATTTTTCTGTCAGGATTACCGGAATAGGCGATATGTGGAGGAACTTTTCGCTCCAGTCTTCACGAAAGTTCAAGAAACGCGCTTCGTCAGACATTACGTTTGAAAGGCTGGGAGACATGGTAAAAGACATAGCTGATGCTGAAAAAATGTTTTTTACCGACCTTTACAAAGTTGTTGAAAGATACCTGTAAACCATAGGATATGACGGGCTTTTTCCTTATGCTGTACGATAATCTCAGAAAGAGAAGGGCGCTGTGCCTGGGCACTCTTGCCGCACTGTGCTGCCTGCTCGTGGTTCTGGCATATTCTCTCAGGTACAGCGAGAATATCTTTGACTTTCTGCCTGTTGGCGGAGATGACCAGAAGGCAATGTCGTTGTATCAGGACATTACCGGAGGCCAGAGCATCATAGCCGTATTCAAGGGAAAGACCGAGGATGTTAGGCAGGATGTTCTGGAAGAAGCTGTAGATTACTTTGAAAGCAATCTGAGCCTGTCTTGGGCCGGAGCTCAGGTACGGGATTTCACATGCAGGGCGGATCTTCAGCAGATAGAGGCCATATCTGATTTTATCTATGGCAACATTCCTCTTATGCTGACCGATTCGGACTATGTGAGGATGGAGAATATACTCGGCAGCAAAGATTATGTTGAAAGGCAGTTGGAAGCTGATCTTCAGATGATCATGATGCCAGGCTCGGATATGTTCTCGGCAGGGGTGCAGAAAGATCCTCTGGCCCTTTTCAGCCCAGTTCAGCAGCGTCTGACCGATGTGCTGGGGGCTCTTCCCGTAGAGTATGACAATGGATACATTTACACCCGCAGCGGACGCTGTGCCCTGGCAACCATGACTTCGCCATACGGTACTATGGAGTCTGCAAAAAACTCCGCTCTTGTAGGGGAACTGGAAAGCGTGGCAAAGCAGACGATGGCCTCCAGTCCGGAAGTAGAAATCCTGATTACCGGTGCTCCGGTCATAGCCGTGGAAAATGCCCGCCGTATCAAAAAAGACAGTGCCTTGGCCATATCCATAGCTGTGATTCTGATATTTGCCCTGTTGGTCTATTCTTTCAGAAAGGCCAAAAATCTTATTCTGATAGCTGTGCCGGTTCTGTTCGGATGCTTGTTTGCCATGGGGCTGATAGCCCTTGCAAGGAACGAGGTTTCCGTAATAGTCTTGGGAATAGGTTCAATTATAATCGGAATTGCAGTGAACTATCCTCTGCATTTTGTCTATCACACGAGTTCCGGAGCCGATATGCACAACATCCTCAGAGAAATGGTGCCTCCGCTTCTGATAGGCAACATTACAACCGTGGGAGCCTTTGCCAGCCTCATTCCTCTTGATTCACCGGCGCTTAGGGATTTGGGCCTGATAGCGGCTTTCATGCTGATTGGAACCATTGTTTTTGTGTTGGTCTTTCTGCCTCATCTGACTGGCAAGAGCTCCGTAAGAGAAAACCGTTCCCTGCTGCCTGAGAAATTTTATTCGGCTTCGCTGAATGGAAAGCCCCTGATTTTTTCTGTGATGGCGGCTCTTACGCTGGTCTTTGTATGGCTGAGCCTTAAGACGCAATTTGATACTGATATTCAGCATATTAATTATATGTCAGAGGATCAGAAGGCGCTGATTTCGGGTTTGGATGTAAGTGCCGGAATCAACGATTCTTCTAACATCTATCTGGTTACCGAGGGCAAAACCTGGGACGATGCCCTGACTCAAAGGGAAAGCCTTGCTCCTCTTCTTGACAGCCTCCACAACTCCGGCAGCATAGACCGCTATACAGACATCACATCTTTTGTGGCCTCATCTAAACTCCAGAAGCACAGGTTAGAAACCTGGAACCTTTTCTGGAGCCGGCACAAGGCGGATGTCATATCTGAACTTGAAAGTAATGCTCAGCGATTGGGTTTCAGCAAGGATGCTTTCAAGGACTTTCAGGCAATCCTTGACGAGTCTTATTCTGTCCGCCCGTTTGAATATTTTGCCCCTCTGACCGGACTTCTGTTCAAAAACTCCTTCCGTGAACAAGACGGAGTATGCAGCACAGTGGACTTGGCTCAGGCCAGCAAAGAAAAATTTGACGAAGCCGAGGCGGCGGTAAATCTGGCTCTCGGAGCCAAAGGCTACAGCTTTGACTTTGGCGGCATGAACGATGCCATGGCAAGATCCCTTACAGACGATTTCAACTACATAGGTCTGGCTTGCAGCCTGATAGTGTTTGTATTCCTGTGGCTGTCTTTCGGGAGGCTGGAAATTACGCTTCTGGCTTTTCTGCCAATGGCCGTAGGTTGGGTGTGGATTTTGGGTATCATGTATCTGCTGGGCCTCAAATTCAACATAGTTAACATCATTCTTGCAACATTTATTTTCGGACAGGGCGATGACTACACAATCTTTATTACCGAAGGCCTCATAGATGAGTTTGCCTACCGGAAGAAAATCCTGGCTTCCTACAAAGAAAGCATTCTGATTTCTGCTTTGATAATGTTCATAGGAATGGGATCGCTGATATTTGCAAAACATCCAGCCCTTCACTCACTTGCGGAAGTTACCATAGTTGGAATGCTGGCAGTTGTACTGAGTGCCTGGACGGTTCCGCCACTGATTTTCGGATGGCTGGTAAGAAAGAACGGAAAGACCAGAGACCTGCCCCTGACCTTCGGTAGCCTTTTCAGGAAGAAGCCTGCTGCCGATGCCGTAAAAGACAGTCATTATTTCCATAATTACATCATCGGAAAATATACTTACAAGGGCTATGCGGTAGAAAGGGAAACCCGCCGTCTTCTGAAAAAATACGACGATTTCAGCCGTTGGATAGATGCTTATCCGTCTGACTCAGAAGGCAGAGTTACGGTATTGAATGCAGGAAAGGGCCAGTTCTCGCTCCTGTTTGCCCTGGTACATCCTCAAGTTGAGGTTTATTCCTACACCGCTCAACCGGAGGATGCTGCACTTGCCAAGGCCTGTAGCCCGTTCCCTGAGAATTTACATGTATTCTGCTCAGACGGGTCTCAGGAACTTTCCTCCAACCCTGCAACCGGAGAGGTTTTTGACCTTTTGCAGATTACAGAATAAAAGTTTCATTATATTTGTATCTGTCAAGACAAGTTGTTATGAAAAGGTTTTTGATAACAGTGGCCGTATTGCTGACAGTCGGCAGTGCGGCAGTAGCCCAAAAGGTCAAGATAAGCACCGAGAAGGCAGAAGACCATCTGCTTTCCATAATGAGTTTCAATATCCGGCACGGAGTGGGAATGGACGGAAAACTGGATTTAAGCAGGATTGCCAGGGAAATATCTCTTGTTCAGCCGGATGTAGTTGCTCTTCAGGAAGTTGACAAAGGAACCCAGCGAGTCAACGGAACAGATACCCCCAATGCTCTTGCAAGGCTGACCGATGGTTATACCGGATATTTTGCTCCGGCTATGGATTATGACGGCGGAAAGTACGGCAACGCAATTCTCACAAAGAAAACTCCTGTTGATGTAACTTCGTACCCGCTTCCCGGAAAGGAAGAGCCAAGAGTATTGTTAGTTATGGAATTCAAGGACTATTATTTCTGCAGCCTGCACATGTCTCTGGATTCTATTTCCAGGATTGAGGCCTGCCGCAAGCTTGCCCAGATTGCAAAGAAAGGCGTAAATACAAGCAAGCTCTTCTTTGTTGCAGGAGACTTTAACATGGTTCCCAATTCTGTGGAAATGAGGGTGCTCAGCGAAAGTTTCGCCGTTCTGAGCCCGTATGAGATAAAGACCTTCCCTGCCGACAGTCCTAACCGCACGCTGGACTATGTGCTGGTCTATAAGGGCGGTGCCGGAAAGTCATTCCTGAAGAAACTCGGAAAGGGGAAATTGGGAATTGCATCTTGGGTACAGCCGGAGAAGGTTGCTTCGGACCACAGGCCGGTATTTGTAGTAATTTCCAAGAGCGACAGTTTCTCCTCCCAAAAATTAGAGGAATAACTCAGTTTGCGGTACGTATCACGTTTGTGACTTCCCGTATTTTTTTCAGCGATGAGATTACCTTGTCCAGGTGAGCCTTGTTGCCTACGGACAGTTCCATCTCTGCCACAAATTCCAACTTTCTTTTCTGCCTTTCGGATATTCTGAAAGCCCTGATGCTTGCGCCTGCTTTTGTAACACATTCCATTATGGATGTGGATATTGTGGCGTCTCCGCTTCCTATGACCTTCAGGCCGGTCTGGAACTGGGACGATGTTGAGAGCTGTTTCCATCTGACCTTCTGGATACGGTAGGGGTAGCGGCTGAGGAGCCTGGAGGCATTGGGGCAGGTTATCCTGTGGATGCTTATGCCTCCGGTTGTGGTTACAAAGCCGAACACATCGTCGCCGAAGATAGGATTGCAGCACTTTGCCATCTTGTAGGATATGTTGTCCAGTTTATCGCTGATGACAAGATAATCGCCCTTGTCTGAGCCGGCCTTTTCTGCCAGTTTGGACGCGGCTTCCTTTTCCTCCTTGTCCGGCTTGGTTTTTTCCTGCTCGGCGGAAAGAAAATCCTTAATGTCCTGCAGATTTATTTTCTGATCATTTATTGAAATCAGAAAATCTCCTATAGACTTCATCTTGAAGTGTTTGGCAAGAACTGAAAGGGTGTCTTCCGTGAGTTCCAGCTTCCAGTTTTTCATACGGCGCTCCAATATCTCCCTCCCAAGGCGGCTCATCTTGCCTTCCTCTTCGTTGAGGCGGCTCTTTATGTGGCTTCTGGCCTTGGACGAAATCACTATGTTGAGCCAGTCTCTGGAAGGCTTCTGGTCTTTGCGGCTCATGATTTCCACCACATCGCCCGTATGGAGTTTTTCTCTGATGGATTTTATCTTGCCGTTAACCTTTGCACCGCTGCATGTCATGCCCAGGTTGGAGTGTATGGCAAACGCAAAATCCAGTACGCTAGCCCCTTTGGGAAGCTGCTTGAGGTCTCCCCCGGGAGTAAAGACAAATATTTCGTCCAGGTCTTTGTGGGCGGTTTGGTCGGCCAGCAGACCCGGAGTTTCCAGCATCTTCTTTACATCCTGCAACCATTCGTCGAGCCCCCGTACAGATTTGATGCCCTTGTAGCTCCAATGCGATGCGTGTCCGCTCTCGGCTATCTGATCCATGCGGACGGTTCTTATCTGTACCTCTACCTTTACTCCGTCTTTGTTCTGGACAGTTGTATGAAGCGATTCGTAACCGTTGGCTTTTGGCGTAGAAATCCAATCGCGGAGCCTTGTAACATCAGGCTTATATTCCTGAGTTACAAGAGAATATACCTGCCAGCAGGCCTCCTTTTCTTCCTGTGGGGGTACATCCAGTATGAACCTTATGGCAAATACATCCGACACGCCTTCAAAAGGAACATCCTGACGCTGCATCTTCTGCCATATAGACCAGGCTGTCTTGGTTCGGACTTTGAGCGAATATGCTATGCCCGATTCCTTCAGCTTCTGCTCCAGGGGCAGCAGGAACTCGGCGGCAAGTTTGCTGCGGTCTGACTGTCCGGCGAGCAGTTTATTGGATATGGCCCTGTAGTTCTGCGGATCGGAGTATCTGAAATACAGGTTTTCCAGTTCACCCTTGATCTTGTAGAGTCCCAACTGGTGGGCCAGCGGAATGTAGAGCATCTGGGTTTCGGTGAGTTTGCGCATCTGGCTGGATTTTGGAAAGATACTCAGGTTGCGCATCACCTCAAGCCGGTCTGCAATCTTGATGAGGGTTACCCTGGGGTCCGTAGAATATGAAACTATGAGTTTCCTGTAGTTTTCGGCCTGCAGACGGGTTTCCTTGGGGGTGATTCTGGAGATGTTGTCCAAGCCCTCCACCATGTTGAGGATTTCCTTTGGGAACTGCTTGGATATCAGGGGCAGGAGCTGGGTATTCACCCTTGAGGCTTCGTGAAGGAAGACCGCCGCCGTGCAGGCATATCCCAAGTCCATTTCTTCGGCCACAATCAGGGCCGTGTTCAGCGGATGTTCCAGAAACGGATGACGGTTCTCCCGGCAGAGATCTTTGAGTGAGTCATTTGCAAGCAGGTAACTTTTTTCCACAATCTCCCTCTCCCGACCTGCGAACTTGTTCAAGAGCTTGTCGGACACGTCATTTACGGCTGGGCTGTTGGTTTTTATGTTGTCGTTTGAAGGCATTGCATACATCGGTTTACTGTTTTCCGGATTTTTTCTTCAGGAGTTCTCTCAGGGCGTTCATTTCGTCTCTGTAGCGGGCTGCGCTTACAAAGTCCAGTTCCTTTGCGGCATTCTCCATCCTGATTCTGGAACTCTCTATACTCTTCTCAAGCTCGGCGATGTTCATGGATGCAATTACGGGGTCATTGGTAACAGACTCTGCATCAGGAATATCGAACTTTGATGCAATTTCCGCCAAGGTCCGGTCTCTGCCCAGAACATTGCGCTCCACTTTCTCTATCTGGGTAGGGGTTATGTTGTTTGCCCTGTTGTACTCCTGCTGTTTTTGCCGGCGGCGGTTGGTTTCGTCTATGGTTTCTCTCATGCTGCGGGTTACGGTGTCGGCATACATGATTACGCATCCGTTGAGGTTGCGTGCCGCACGTCCTGCTGTCTGAGTCAGGGCTGTGGTACTTCTGAGGAAGCCTTCTTTGTCGGCATCCAAGATGGCTACCAGTGAAACTTGCGGAAGGTCAAGGCCTTCTCTGAGCAGATTCACGCCAATCAGGACATCGAACAGGCCCTTCTGGAAGTCTTCTATTATCTGGATGCGTTCCATGGTATCTACATCGGAATGGATGTAGCTGCATCTTACTCCGTTCTTTGCCAGATATTTGTCCAGGTCTTCGGCCATTCTCTTGGTAAGGGTGGTAACCAGTACCCTCTCGTCCTTTTCTGCCCTTTTTACAATTTCTTCCATCAGGTCGTCTATCTGGTTCTTGGTGGGCCTGACTATTACAGGGGGGTCTAAAAGCCCGGTCGGGCGCACCAGCTGTTCGGCTATAAGACCCTGACTTTCTTCCAGTTCAAAGTCTGCCGGAGTGGCACTTACATAAACTGTCTGGTTTGTAAGGCTCTGGAATTCGTCAAATCTGAGCGGGCGGTTGTCGGCTGCGGCCGGAAGGCGGAAGCCGTATTCAATCAATGTCTGCTTGCGTGAACGGTCGCCGCCGCTCATGGCCCTTATCTGAGGTATGGTAACATGGCTTTCGTCTATGAAAGTAATGTAGTCTTCAGGAAAGTAATCCAGGAGGCAGAAAGGCCTGGTTCCGGGGGCTCTTCCGTCGAAGTAACGCGAGTAGTTTTCTATGCCGGGGCACCATCCAAGTTCCTTAATCATTTCCAGGTCATATTCAACCCTCTGCTTGAGGCGGTTTGCCTCATGGCCCTTGCCTATTTCCATGAAATAGTCGTACTGCTTTACGAGGTCGTCCTGTATCTGCTTTACAGCCAATATCGTACGCTCTTTTGTGGTAGAAAAAATGTTGGCCGGATATATAGAAATTTCATTGCGATATTCAAGAGTGGCTCCGCTTGAAGGATCAAAGATTTCTATTTCCTCCACATGGTTGCCGAAGAATACGATACGGGCTCCCTCCTCTCCGTAGGCAAGGTAGATATCCACGCTGTCGCCACGTACACGGAAGGTTCCTCTTTTGAACTCTGCATCGCTGCGCGAATACATGCTGTCAACCAGCCTGTACAGGAAAGTGTTGCGGGCCAAGGCATCTCCCTGGCAGACGGTTATGGTGTTGGCGTGGAAGTCGGCCGGGTTGCCTATGCCGTAAAGGCATGATACCGAAGATATTACTATGACATCCCTCCTTCCCGAAAGCAGGGCTGCGCTGGCTGCAATTCTGAGCTTGTCTATGTCGTCGTTTATGCTCAGGTCTTTTTCTATGTAGGTATCGGTCGTAGGCAGGTAGGCCTCCGGCTGGTAGTAGTCGTAATAAGACACAAAGTATTCTACGGCATTCTCCGGAAAAAATGCCTTGAACTCCCCGTACAGCTGGGCAGCCAGAGTCTTGTTGTGGCTCAGTATCAGGGCCGGGCGGTTGAGCCTTGCTATGGCGTTGGCCATGGTAAAAGTCTTTCCGCTGCCGGTTACTCCCAGCAGGGTTACGGCTTTTTCTCCGTCGCTTATGGCCCTTACTATTGCATCTATGGCTTCCGGTTGGTCTCCCGTGGGGCTGTATCTCGAATCTAACTTGAAATCCACTGTATTTTAGTCTGTAGTTATTTGGGCTATATGCAACAAAGCCCTCAAAATAAGGCGGCAACGCTCAGTCATGGCGTTGAAGTTTATAATATCCGGAGTGTCCGTTGTCTTGTTGGTGTATTTGTGCAGGCCGCTGGTTATGGCAAACGCCGGAATTCCGGCCTGGCTGAAGGGATATTGGTCTCCCATCTTGAAAAGCAGATTGTTTATCTGGCTGTTGCCGTAATAGGTAAAGTCCAGAACTATGGGCTCTTCTGCCGTTTCTGCCTCTGTGAAGGCGGCCCTGGTGTCTTCCGGTATATCTTGCATTCCCAGAAACAGCAGGTAGTTCTTGGGAAGCAGGCCGTCTGTCTTGGCCCGCTCCGGAGGAGCCAGCGTGGTGCCTATCTGGTCCAGATTTATCATCAGCGATATGTCTTGAGGCCTTACCACTGCCTGGCTGAGGAACATGCGGCTGCCTGCAAGGTCGGCTTCCTTTGCGTCAAAGGCCACCAGACAGATATTGCATTTGGGATATATGCCCTCTGAACGGAGGTAGGCCAGGGCTTTGCCTAATTCCAGCAGCACGGCCACTCCTGAGGCATTGTTGTCTGCCCCCGGGTAGATGCGCCCGCCCAGAACTCCCAGATGGTCATAATGGGCGCCTATGACAACCGTCTTTGCACCGGAGGCGGAAGAGTCCGCAGGAATATATCCTATGACATTTACCCCCAGTACTTTGCTGTCTTTTACCCAGTAGTGGAATCCGTACATGTAGGCCTGCCCGTACATCTTTACTCCGGAGGTTATGAAGGCATCGGTGACCACCCTTCTTGCCAGAAAAATTTCTTCTTCAGAACTCTCGCGGCCTTTGAGCTGAGGATCGGCCAGGCGGTTGACGGTCTGCCTGAGGCTCTGTTTGGTCATCAGTTGCATGGCCTGCTCTATGCAAGACTTCTTCCGCTGCTGCTCTGCGGTTTGGGCACCGGCTTGGGGTGCCAGAAACAGCAAAGCCGCCAGAATGATTCCGGAAAACGTAACTGAAAACCTGTGTCCAACAAAGAAGTTCATGATGACGGTCTGACTGCTGCTTTAATTCTGCAAAGGGCAAAGATAGGTAAAAAGTATTTGCACTATATTTGCATTGTAAAGCCCGAGTATGAAAAACAGGATATTCACAGCGTTTATACTATGGATGGCCTTTGCCGTCTGCCCTTTGCAGCTCAGGGCGCAGTATGACATAGACCAGTTCTTTCTCAGAGGCCGCCAGCTCCTTATAGACGGCAAATATTCCTCGGCGATAGACAATTTCAGCACCCTCACCAGAATAGATTCCACACTCTACGATGCATATTTTTTCAGGGGCATAGCCAAATATAATCTCGGCGATTTCATAGGCGCAGAGCGCGACTTTGACAAATCGCTGAGCCTTAATCCGCTATATACTCCGGCATATCATTACAGAGCCATAACCCTGAGCCGCACCGGAAAATATGAGGAGGCCCTCAAGGATCTGGCAGAGGCGGTAGATCTCAGGCCCAGCTACACCGGCCTGTATTTCAGCCGTGGGGTAACCTACTTCCTCTCTCAGCAGTTCGAGAAGGCGGTGGAGGATTTCAACAAGTTCATCAAGAAAGAAAAGAACGAGCCGGATGCCTATCTGAACAGAGGTGCGGCATATACCTTCCTCGGCGACACCCTCAAGGCTCTGGACGATTACAACAAGGCCATCAGCCTCAATATCAGCGATCCGGAAGGCTATATCCGCCGTTCCAGAATCTATGCTATGCAGAACCGCGATTCGCTTGCACTGGTGGATCTTGACCATGCAATCAGGCTTGATACATCCAACACCTTTGCCTATTTCAACCGGGCCATAATCCGTTACGAGGGCAACGATGTAAACGGAGCGCTTGAAGACCTCAACACCGTACTCAATTACGAACCGGGCAATGCCCTGACTCTTTACAACAGGGCCCTTATCCGTTCACAGATAGGCGATTACAATAATGCTCTGGAAGATTACGACCGAGTGATAGCCGTAAACCCGCAGAATGTGCTGGCATATTTCAACCGCGCCGCTGTCTTTCTTCAGATGAACCGGTTCCGCGATGCCATGGACGATTACTCCCAGTGTATAAACCTCTATCCGGATTTTGCAAAGGCATATATGAACCGCGCTTATGTAAAGGCCCAGCTCGGGCAATACAACTCCGCCCGAAGAGACGAGGAAATTGCCCGGGAAAAGGTCAAGGAGTATAGGATAAAGACCAAAGACTCAGCTTCTTTGCAGATGTTTGCCGATACTACAAAACGGTTTGACAAGATGATAGCCCTGGACTCCGATTTTGCCAAGCGTGATTTTACGAACAACGAACTCCTGCAATACCGCGATGTGGATATACAGCTGAAGCCTCTGTTCAAGTTCACGCTTGCAGAAAAGCGTCAGGAAAAGATGGCTATGGACGGCCGGTATGAGTCTTTGGCAATGGAAGACTTTCTGGATGACCTGCCGGTGACGAGCCGTCTTGCGGCCGAAATACATTCATACGAGGCATCAAAGCAGAACAAGGCCCTCAGCCGCCGCAGAGATTCTCTCAATACGGCCATATCGTCTGCCCTGGAAAGGCAGGAAGCCGTGAATGCCCTGCTGTATTTTTCCAGGGCTCTGGTAAACGACTCGCAGAACCGCTTCAATGAGGCCCTTGGCGATTACGACCAGGCCGTAACCCTTCAGACGGAAAATCCGTTTTTCTACATAAACCGCGGGGCATTGCAGGCAGAGATGATAGACTTCATTTCCTCTATGGAGCAGAATGTTCAGGTTCTGTCTTTAGACAATTCCCGAACTGCACGAGCCAGGGTGAACGAAAACCGTTCCAACTACGACTACACTCCGGCCATCCACGACATGAAGAAGGCCGCCGGCCTGATGCCGGACTTCCCTTACACCTATTACAACCTGGGCAACCTTTACACGCTCTCGTCCGATTTGCCGGAGGCCATACTCCAATATACCAAGGCTATACAGCTGTACTCCGGGCTTTCTGAAGCATATTACAACCGTGGGCTGGTACTCATTTACCTCAAGGATACAGAAAAAGGATGTCTGGATATGAGCAAGGCCGGGGAACTTGGCATAGACGAGGCCTACAGCGTCCTGAGCAAGTACTGCATCAAAAAGCAATAGAACATTAAAGACTCACTCTGACCATTATGGAGGTCAAGGGTGAAGATCACCGGTTTCTGGAACGAGCCTTACCCCTGGATGAACCTTTGGCCATTAACTTCAGGAATTCTTCCTCGGCGATAATTCTTCTTATCATTCCTATGGCAATGATATTCAAAATGATACATATCAGAGGAAAAACTGTTGATATGGGGAACCGCACTACCTTGATTCCGGAGAACCAAAGCAGCCACACAATCCAAACCTGATAAGCCAGCAGCACAACAGAACTGTAGATGCAGAGCCTCATCTGGAGCTTTTTGTGATGAATCAGAAACAGATTTACAACCGATATGGCAAGGGTTATGACGGTAAGAACCAGAAACGGCGGGTAGGCCCGGTAAATTTTGCCGAAAAGCATCACGGTCAGCAGGGCGGCGCAGGCTAATATCAGAGTCAGGTAGTTTATCTTTTTCATCGCTGAGGAATCTTTTTATTGCAGACAAATATAGCATCTTTATCTTTTTTTACTAAATTTGAGAAAATTAAAATTTGACGATATGAAGACCTCCAAATCTACAAAGATTGCAGCATCCGAACTGCTTCTGAATGCAGACGGATCTATCTACCACTTGAATCTTAGACCTGAGGAACTTGCAGATACAGTGATACTTGTTGGAGACCCTGGCAGAGTGGCCATGATATCCAAGCACATGACCGCAATAGAGTTTACCAAGCAGAGCCGCGAATTTGTTTCCACAACCGGAATGTACAAGGGCAAGAGAATTACCGTTCTTTCTACCGGAATAGGCACGGACAACATAGACATAGTCATGAACGAGCTGGATGCCGTAGCCAATATAGACTTCAACACCAGGAAGATAAAGAAAGAAAAGCGGAGCCTGACGTTGGTAAGGATAGGAACCAGCGGCGCCCTTCAGCCGGAGATTCCGCTTGGCTCTTATGTGCTGAGCCATTATTCAATAGGCTGCGACGGACTCGTTAACTGGTATGCCAACCGCGATGCCGTAACCGATAAAGAAATAGAAAATGCACTTGTGGAACACATGGGCTGGGATGCAAACCTTCCCAGACCTTACGTGGTAAAGAATTCCGAAAGGCTGATTAAGGCTTTCCAGAGGAAGACCGTAAAGGGAATGACCATATCCGCTCCGGGTTTCTTTGGCCCTCAGGGCAGGGTTCTGCGCCTTGGCCTTGCAATGCCTGACATGAATGCCAAGTTTGAAAGCTTTGCCTCAAAGGGTTATAAAGTAACCAATTACGAAATGGAAGGCAGCGCCATTGCCGGCCTTGCAAAAGAAATGGGGCACGAGGCCATAACCGTTTGCTGCATAATAGCAAACCGCTATGCAAAAGAGGCTATAACAGATTACCATCCTTACATAGAAAAACTCATAAAGATGGTACTGGACACCCTTGTCAAGCTCTGAAAATATCGCTGAGTAAAATCAAATAAAATATTACGCATATGTTGGATTTCAATAATCTTGAAGTTGCATTCTCATCCAAGAGCAAATCTGAACTGAAGAATGCCCTTCTGCTTTTCAATACCATCAAGAGGCCCGGTATGGTAAAGTTTCTAAAAGGTGCCTCAAATCTTGCCCTCAAGATAGGTTTTCCTATAGGTTGGGCCGTAAAACCTACTCTGTACAAGCAGTTTGTAGGCGGCGAAACCCTGCAGGACTGCCAGAAGACAATAGACCATCTTAAGAGCTTTAACGTAAAATCTACCCTTGATTTTTCTGCCGAGGGCAAGCAGACTCCTGAAGGCATACAATATACCTTTGAAGAAACCATGCGTTCCATAGATTTTGCAAAAGACAATCCTTCATTGGCTTATGCCGTTTTCAAACCTTCTACCATAATCACAGACGAACTTCTGGCCAAAGCATCCGAAAAGAGGGAGCCTCTGACCGCCGAGGAAGAGAAGGAATTCAAGGCCTACCAGGAAAGGTTTGCCGCATTCTGCAAGAGGGCCTATGACAACGATGTAAGGCTCATCATAGATGCCGAAGACTATTGCTTCCAGGATGCCATTGACGCCCAGACCGACGAGATGATGAGGCTCTACAACAAGAAGAGGGCAATAATATTTGCAACCCTTCAGATGTACCGTCATGACCGCATGCCTTATCTTGAGAAGATCTATGAAGATGCAGTAAAGAACAACTATATTGCCGGAATCAAGTTTGTACGTGGGGCATATATGGAGGAAGAGAGGGCCAGGGCAGCGGCCATGGGTTATCCGGATCCTATCTGCAAAGACAAGCAGGCAACAGACGACAACTACAACGCCGGAGTAAGGTATGTAATGGACCGTCTGGACCATTTTGAACTCTTCATGGGAACCCATAACGAAGAGAGCAACCGTCTGCTGGCCAAGCTTATAGATGAAAAGGGCCTGGCTCACAACGACCCCAGAATACACTTTGCCCAGCTTCTTGGAATGAGCGATAACATCTCCTTCAACCTTGCCCACGAGGGCTACAATGTAACCAAGTATGTGCCCTACGCCAAAGTCAAGGATGTAGTGCCTTATCTTGTAAGAAGGGCTGAGGAAAACACCTCAGTTGCCGGCCAGACTGGTAGGGAACTCAACCTCCTCCGTGCCGAAAAGGCCCGCCGCAAAGAGAACGAAAAGTAGTCTCGTCCTGTCTAAAAAACGAAAGTACTATATATATTATAAACAGAACCAATAGATTTGTTCTAATCTACAACTATCTTTACCCGTTATTTTTCGTTAGTGACTTTGTTTTATGTTCGGCCGTTTATAATATCAAAGATGACTTCATTGTTCTTTCTAGTTTTATGTTTAATCCTAAAAGAATTTTTGGAAGTGATTATGTACCTCCTATTCCCGTGATGTTTCCTTAGATGCTGTTTTGAAATCTAAGGTCAGCAGGTATTATAGTTTCCAGGAATGATACGATTCTGGCAATTTATACCTATCTTGCAGATGGAACAAAGTACAAGGTTATGGGAGTGGAGCGGAAAACGGGATTCGAACCCGCGGCCCTCAGCTTGGGAAGCGCGAAAGTAGACAATCTATAATTATTTCGTAAGGATTGAAAATCAGCCATTTGTGCATTTGTGGCAGATGGCTGGTTTTCCATTTTCTGGGCCATTTTTAGGTCTTCAGTTAAACCGAGAGTTAAACCGAGATGTTTTCGTGGAAAGTCTTCTGCGAAAAAAAAAAATTATGTCATCAGTTTTCATTACAGCCGTCTGCTACAAATCGAAGACTTTAAAAGACGGTACGAATCCAATTATGTTGAGGATTTGTAAAGACAGAAAAAAGAAATACATATCACTTGGAATATCCGTATTCGCTAAATTCTGGGATTTCAAAAGGCAAAAACCTAAATCTAACTGTCCTAATAAGGATGATATAGAGCGTTTGATAGATTTGAAAACCCGAGAATACAAGAATCTAGCTATTGAAATGTCCGCAAACAATAAATCATACACTCCAAATACCCTTGCGGACAAGGTTGAGACCAAATTAAACATTCAAACAGTTGGAGAATTCTATGATAAATTGATTTCTGACTATTTGAAAAAGGAAAAATATGGGAATGCACTCATTTATGCCACTTCAAAGCGGTGTATTCAGCGATTCACTCATAGTAATCTATCGTTTACATTTGATGTAATTGATCCGAAATGGCTTCTTCGTTATGAAGAATGGATGAAAGCCTCCTTCAAGGAAACCACTGTCAGTTTGCGGTTTAGGACACTTAGAAGCGTGTTCAACAAGGCTATTGAGATGGAAGTTGTCAAGAAAGACCTATATCCATTCGACAAATTCAAGGTGAGTAAGTTTAACACTTCCACCAAGAAAAGAGCCATCTCCAAAGACGATATCAAGAAGATAGAAATGCTGGATTTGTCCTCTGAGGAATGGTATATACGTTTCTCCAGAGACCTTTTCATATTCAGTTACTATTGTGCAGGGATAAATTACTGTGATATTGCTTTGCTGACTTTCAGCCAGATAAAGAATGACAGGCTTTCCTTTTATCGGCATAAGACATTTTCCAGATCCAAGTTGAGAAAGGAGATTTCCTTTGCCCTCTGTAGAACGTCAGCATAAAGTGTACACAAGAGTCCCCGCCTATCCGAGCGGTTTG
>ERZ842401.3852-NODE-3852-length-18154-cov-5.810211_pt1 | contig 18154 bp, 16 predicted proteins | sample MGYA00521270_ERZ842401 | MGnify/ENA primary metagenome ERZ842401 (study PRJEB31892, sample SAMEA3878208) | bioreactor metagenome | biome: Moose rumen | place: Sweden | collected 2011-10 | study: EMG produced TPA metagenomics assembly of the PRJEB12797 data set...
AAATGATATCACACATAGCTTCAAGCTTCACTGACATCTATTCTGGCACACGGGGCCTGTATTATCAGTATCTGTCCCTTACGTATCATTACCTTCTACATCTACATTACCGGTATCTGTGCCTCCCGTTTTTGTATTATCAGTACCTGTATTATCAGTATCTAAACTACCGACATCCGTATCCTGCGAGTCTGTATCTTTAGTATCATCGCCTGTATCAGTATTATCATCTTCCAAGTCTTTGCCTAAGTCTTCTTCATCATTCGAATTATCATCAGCCGTCAACGCATCATCCAAAGTTCCTTCATCATCAACAGAATCTTCCAAAGATGAATTAGAGTCAGCCGAATCCGTGGTAGAAGCACTTACAGCGCTATCAGAAGATGAGCTGCTTGTAGCATCATTATCATCAGATTCTTTTTCCTGCCTATCAGCATAATAGTGCGAATCGACACCGTCGTAGTTACCGATGTTTAGCTCTTCTTCTATCGTGTTATATCCTTCAAGTTCGAGTTTTATTGTCGATATATTCTCTGCCATCACATCAGGGGCTTTTTGGAATCTTACAGGGTTTCCATCCTCCACTATGCCAATAGATTCACCATCTATGAACACCTCTGTGCCATCAAGCGCATATACATCGACGTATCTTTCAAGCGCCGGAAACTCATAAACCTTATCCTTTTTGTTGCCGTCAACATAGATTGAATAACTCTTGGTCGCATAACCGTCACGTGTCAGTGTGATAGTGTGGCTTCCTTTTACTTTTGTAAAAGAACACGGAACCTCTCCAACCTCTTCGCCATCGAGATATAATGTTGCTCCTGTGGGCGCATCAACATAGATACCGTAACCGGTGATTTCCGTTCCATCTTCAAGCTCAGTACTTGCTGTTGTCGAGGACGAGGACGAATCTACCTTTAATTCGCCAAAGGCATACTCTTTGTCCTTTTTCTCAGAGGTAATATTTATAGTATAATCTTTGGTGATATAGCCCTCTCTTTTGAGCCTTATAACATGTTCTCCTGTGATTTTTGTAAAAGAACAGGGAGCTATACCAATGAAAGTTCCGTCATCAGTTGTTGAACTTGTATCAGGGTCAAGATAAACTTCAACATTTGAAGGCGCTGTAATCTTTATATAATACCCGCTTATAAGTGTTCCATCCTTAACAGTTGTCGCGGTTGTAGCAGATGATGAGGTTTTGGTTGTTTTGGTTTTGGACTTAGCACTGCTGCTGTCACTACTCTTAGTACTTTTATCTGCACTAGCAGAAGTAGATGTATTGTCTGATACCGACCCTTGCGAAGATGATGATGTGGTACTCGTATCCTTATTGTCTTCCTCATCTTCTTTTTCATAATCTTCATCTACAGAAAGAGTTATCTCAACCTCTGCTTTTGATGACCCGACATGTAGGTATTCTGAGCATGGAAGATACCCTTCTGCCAAAGCTTCTATCTTATGAGTTCCATAAGTAAGTTCAAGGGGCCACGAAGTATTAACCTCGTTGCCATCAACGTATAGTATCGCTTCTTCAGGTGATATCTTAAATGTTACAAGCCCTATATCATACTCAATTTCAATTTGACTGGTATCAACTACAGTTTCCTTATCCCTGTCAACCGTTATAGTTGTCTGATAATCTACTCCTCTTCCTGTAAGGTAAAGCTTATAGGTTCCTTCAGGAACGCTTACCAACATCCCATCTGTAACCCTATATATATTCCTGTCTCCTATTTCCAGATAAGCACCTGAAATATCATCGTTTCCTATCATGTTTGACGAAAGAGATACATATCCATGTCCTTGCTTAACCTCTATACAGTAAATCTCTGTTCCGATTCCAGATACCTTAATGCTGTCACCCTGAAGTACATCCGCTATTCTTCCGGGTTTTCCATCTATAAGGACAAGCGTCTTGTCTGTTATATGATAGTATGTGCTGCCAATCTGTGCAGTTTCATTGCCCATTTGCAAGTCATAGCCATATGATTTTTCTATACTGAAAGCATCACTGCTTACATCAAGGCTGTTAAGGTGTCTGGAGCCTGACAAAAAAGTTATATCTGCAATTTCTCCTTCTTCTAAGAGCTTGGCTGACAGCGCTCTGCCATATTCGCTATATATCAAAGTGGTATTGTCATAAGAAAGCGTATAATCACGCCCTGTGTCATGATTACGAAAAGTAATGGTTTTATTTTCGGTATCAATGGATTTGATGATGGCAGTATCGGATGAATCATATTTTCCCACAAGAGAAATTGTAGAAATGCTCTCACCACGAGCAACAAGACCTATAGAAATATCCGGAAAAAACGCAAACGCCACAATAAGAGTTATAACAACAGCAAAAGTTTTTCTGATAAATCTACGCATAACTTTCTCCCCTTTTTATTGTTTGCAGACAAATACTATATCCCAAAGACAAGTTTATCGTCCTAATACTTGTAAAAAAGGAAAAACTCCTTCATCTGTATATCGGCTTTTGCAGCTTTTTTCATAACAAAAAATTATGTGCGTATATATCATTGATAGTTCGTAAAGTCAAAATGCTTATCATGCAGGCATGAATGCATTTTAAACTTTATCCGCTATCATATCATCAGTGTAATAAAATCATAGGCAATTATATTTGCTTTCGAGTACACATATCCTTGTAATTATCAAGATGTCCTATCAAATAGTCTTTATCATTATGAAAAGGACTATCGATAACATCCATAAGCATATTATTAAGTATATTACCAATCTCTTTGCCGGGTGAAACTCCCAATTCAAGAAGATCTTTTCCTCCGACCTTTAGCTCTTTTAGAGAAAGACAATCGCCTCTTAACAATATATCATGCCCAATTTGGTCAATAAGCATAAGGCGCTTTATCTTCTCTTCCCGCTGATAGGTACTTTGCGCAAGCATATCTGCTCTTTTGACCCTAAGAAGATCTTCAAAATTATCAGGCCCTACATAGTAAAGAGTCTTGCGAATATTCCTATCATTAAGCTTATCTGTCATAAGGATATCGTGGTACTTAACAAGATTACAAACACGATCCGTAGTAGCATTATCAAACTTAAGCCTTCTTAGAATGTCTCTCGTCATCTTGGCGCCCTCAATCGCATGATTCTTAAAATGATCGCCACGTTCGTCAGTTGTTCTGCACCTGGGCTTGCCTATATCATGCAATATCATAGTGATACGAAGTACCTTATCACAAGGAACCTCCATAGCAGAGCGAATCATATGTTCGCCAACATTGTAGCTATGATGAACGGTATTCTGTGGGCACTCCATACATTCGTCAAACTCCGGCAAAAAAACCTTTGTAATGCCAAGTTCATAAGCATCCCTCATCACTTCCGGATGAGGAGATATCATCATCTTAATAAATTCCGTTTGTATTCGCTCTGCACTAATCTTCGAAAGCGTTTCAGCTAGACTATTTGCAGCTTTTTTGGTTGCATCATCTATTACGTATCCAAGCTGTCCCGAAAATCTTACTGCCCTAAGAATCCTAAGAGCATCTTCTTCAAACCTCTTTGCCGGTTCTCCAACGCATCTAATTATTTTTTCTTCAAGGTCTTTAAGACCATCAAATTCATCAATAAGACCTTCTTTGTCATTATAGGCCATTGCGTTGATAGTAAAATCCCGCCTTTTAAGATCTTCTATCAAGCTCCTTGTAAAAGTGACTTCTTTGGGGTGTCTGTGATCTTCGTACACTCCGTCAAGCCTATATGTAGTTACCTCAAAGCCTTCCTTGCCATCCATTATTGTCACTGTACCATGTTTGATACCTGTATCAATAGTCCTTCTAAAAAGCTTTTTTACCTCCAAGGGAAGCGCACTTGTTGTAATGTCCCAGTCTTCCGGAACTCGTCCAAGAATGCTGTCTCGAACACATCCTCCTACTATATAAGCTTCATATCCTGCCTTGTGTAACGTATCCAATATTTCCGCCACTTTATCCGGCATGTTGATTTTTATATCTTCTATACGCATTTCTAAAACTCCTACGCATATTGTAGCATATGTTTGGCATCCTCCATAGTGTCTTATCTTCTTGATTTTTTAGATAAGGCACTAAATCGGAATAATCTTTTCTAGTTATCTCTTATCAATAACCAAAAATGATGGCAGGAAATGCGCTTCCCCTGCCATCATATCAAACTAATTTAAAGCCAATTATTTATAGAACAGTTAATACTCAAGATACCCTTAAATAATCAATAAGCTCTTCCCCAATAAACCATCTTGGTCGCAGGCTTGCCGCAGATTACACATGTATCGGCAATGTTCTCCTGCTCAAAAGGTATACAACGGCTTGTAACATTATAATCTTCTTTGATCTTGTCTTCGCACTCGCGGCATCCACACCACATAGCTTTGACAAAGCCCTTGGTTTGTTCGAAATTCTCTGCAAATTCTTCTTTGTTTCGTGCAACAAATGTATGTGCTTCAAGATGAGCTTTGGCACGATTATACATGTCATTCTGAATAGTATCAAGAAGTTCCTTGACCTTTGAGGGAACTTCGCTTATTGAACATTCAATCTTTTCTCTTGTATCGCGCCTTACTAAAACGCACTTACCTTCTTCCATATCCTTGGGTCCGATTTCTACACGGATCGGAATACCATGCATTTCCTGCTCTGCAAACTTAAACCCAGGGCTTCTGTCTGTAAGATCAATTGACGCTCTGAAGTCATTAAGGCTCTCATAAATTTTCTGTGCACAATCAAGAACGCCTTCTTTTTTCTGCTGAATCGGTATTACAACCACCTGGGTAGGCGCTATCTTAGGAGGCATTACAAGGCCTTCATTATCACCGTGAACCATAATCATAGCGCCAATTACTCTGGTAGTAAGTCCCCACGATGTCTGGAATACATGATGAAGCTTATTGTCTTTGCCTGCATATTGAATTTCAAAGGCCTTTGCAAATCCATCACCAAAGTTATGAGAAGTCGCAGACTGAAGAGCTCTGCAGTCATGCATAAGAGCTTCAACTGTGTAGGTATGCTCAGCACCTGCAAATTTCTCCTTCTCAGTCTTCTGTCCCTTTATTACAGGTATAGCCATATCATTTTCCAAAAAATCAGCATATACATTCAGCATCTGAACGGTACGCTCTTCTGCTTCTTCAAGCGTAGCATGAGCTGTATGACCTTCCTGCCACAAAAATTCACGACTTCTAAGGAAAGGACGTGTTTCCTTTTCCCATCTTACAACAGAGCACCATTGATTGAGTACCTGTGGGAGATCCTTGTATGAATGAATTTCTCCTTTATAATAATCGCAGAATAAAGTTTCCGAAGTAGGACGAACGCAATAACGCTCTGAAAGTGGTTCTAGACCGCCATGAGTTACCCACGCAACCTCAGGAGCAAAGCCTTCTACGTGATCCTTTTCCTTCTGAAGAAGTGACTCGGGGATAAACATAGGAAGATATGCATTCTTAACTCCTGCCTTCTTGAATCTTGCATCAAGGTGTTTCTGAATAAGCTCCCAGATAGCATAGCCTTCCGGTTTTATAACCATAAATCCTTTGATATTTGAGTAGCTTATAAGACCGGCTTTAATTACTACGTCGGTATACCACTGTGTGAAATCCTCATCCATAGATGTGATTTCTGATACCATTTTCTTCTTTTCGTTTGCCATATAATTTCTCCTTTTTCGTACCAAGGACTAAGGAACCTCATAAACAGATTTGTAATCGCGAATCTGCAAAAGGCCATAATAAAAACCTTCAGTCCATGTTTAATTAAAAACAGGGACCAAAGGTTCTAATTTTATCTTCGGCGGTACCACCCTATTTAAATCTGCAAAGAAACAGATTTCTCTCAACTATCCCTTAACGCGGGCAGACGCTATGTTTATGCCAATTCGATGTATCATCATAATGAAAAATATAATACTGATATTTCTTATACTTTTGATAATACAAACATCGACTTTCGCATAGAACTCCAAGGCAGGTTCATGGGCATCTCTGTGAGAACCTCGCACCAAACAAGTCCTCTCTCTGAAACAGGATATTTCCATTACTATTCCTTTTCAACGTTACGTTCGATTTTAAACAATTCACAGATTTATGTCAAGACATAAGCTATTATAATAGCTCCAAACATAAGCTATTATAATAGCTCCAAATATTACGTTTTAGACACAAGATCATATTTCAGCAATCATATAAGTCAGGCTTTTGAAGCCTCAATAAGCTTGTCTTTGAGCTGTGACTCGATCTGGCCGAGTTCTTCTTCTGCAGCTTTTCTCTTCTCTTTACCATCCTTTTGTATTGCAAGCACTTCGTCAATTGTGCTTATAAGTGTCTCGTTGGTATGACGAAGAGTTTCAATATCGATAATGCCTCTCTCTGACTCCTTGGCTGTTTCAATAGATGCCTGTTTTAGCTTATCAGCATTTTTCTTAAGAAGGGCATTAGTCATGTCGTTAACTTCACGTTCTGCTTTGGCTGCCTGATTAGCATGCTCGACTCCTATTGCTATTACCATTTGATTCTTCCAAAGGGGAATTGTGTTAACAATAGTTGACTGAATCTTCTCAGCCATTACGGTATCAGAAGATTGAACCATCCTTATCTGAGGCCCTGTTTGCATTGCAATAGTGCGTGTAAGCTCCAGATCGTATATCTTCTTTTCAAATCTGTCGCAAAAATTTGCAAGATCCTTAGCTTTCTCGGCATCTTCCTGAAGTCCGGATGCCTGAGCCTTCTGCTGAAGCTCTACAAGCTGTGTGCTTCTAACTTCTTCAAGCTTCTTTTTGCCTGCCTGAATATACATTGTAAGCTCTTTGAAATAATTAAGATTAAGCGCATACATCTGGTCAAGGAGCGCTACATCTTTCATAAGAGTAACCTGATGCTGCTCAAGCTTTGTGGTAATAGCATTAACATTTGTTTCGACACTTGAATATTTCGTTTTTATTTCATTTACCTTATTTGCACTCTTTTTGAATAAAGCTTTAAAGCCTTTTTCCTCTTCATCAACATCGAAATTCTTGAGCTGGGTTACAAGTCCTGTCAGCATGTCACCGACTTCCCCCATATCTTTGGTTCTGACATTGTCTATTGCCTTTTGAGAAAAGTCCGCAAGCTTTTTCTGTGTTCCTACGCCATAATTCATGACAGCCTGAGAATTTGTAATGTCAATCTGCTTCACAAACTCATCAACCTGTTTCTGTTCTTCTTCTGAAAGTTGTACATCTGCCTCAAATTTTCTGGTGCTTTCAGCCTTAGTCTCAGGCATGGCTACAGCCTGAGCAGACTGCTGCTCCTGTGTTAACGGCGCAGGATCGCCAAACGAAAGGGTAGGTGCTGATGGTGCTGCATTTAATTCTGAAAACTGATTTTCCATTTTTTCCTCCAAATTATACAAAACTTATTTTCCGATTGTATCATGAATATTAGAACCCTGTTTGGCTCTGTGTAAGTCCGTCCTGTGACATCATCGTCTGCATAACCGAAATATCTGAAGCGATATCCCAGGCCTGTTCCTCAAATAAGTCATCAAACAGCTTCTCAAATGCTGAATTGATTGTATTAAGCGCATCCGAAATCTGCCTCTTAGTGTCTTTAATATTATCTCCTACTTCGGGCTGAGCATCAAGTTGAACATATGCATTTAGTAGTTTCTGCGTAGTAGGAAGATAATAGTTCATAAATTTACGTAAATCCTGGGCTTTATCCGGATGTTGCTCTACATATTCGAAAATTCTCTTCATTATATTCTCAAGAGAGTATAACTTATCTGACATGTGCTCTGCATCATCATCAGGAATCATATCATTGATTTTTCTGACATTAACAAGATATTCATTCCCTTCGCTTATAACACGCTGAACATCTGATAAATCGCCCTCTTCCCCTTCACTTGCCTGAGCATTTTTAGAATCAAATTCCTGCTGGCGCTGACTTTCTAAGAACTTTTGGTACTCTTCATAGGCATTCTCTGATAGCATAAGAGTTGTCTCTGTTGCATCAAATCTCGCACCAAGAAGCATCCCTTTGTTAATCATCTTCTTGATTGTATTTTTGAAATCTTCCTCCGGCATTTGAACGTAGTTAGCAAACTCTTTTACAGAAATATATTCTCTGTTTGCAGCCGCTTTTTTGAACAAATTAAATTTGGATGCAAGCTTTTTATTGTCATGGCTCTTCTTCCACCATAATCCAAAAAGTGCGGTAATAGCAGCAAACATAATCCATACTGCTATTCCTCCTGCCGAAAAATCTGCTATTACAAGCGGTATTACAACCAATGTAATTAGTCCAAAAAATATTGTATTTGCACCTGCCAAAAAGCTTGAAACAACTCCGGTAAATTTACTAACATTATTTTTCTGAAATGCGCTGGTTTTCTTTTTGTTGAGCAGATACTGCTCTGTCATATTGGTTCCGGAATGGGGGCTTTGTGAGGTTTTTGAAGCATTCGAACCAAATCCGTTACTTCTAAATGTCTGTTCTTTTAGTCTTTGCGCTGTATCATTAATGGAAGCGGTTATGTCGCTGCTAAGATTACTAAAATCACCTGTCTCAACTGCCTTGGTCACTGTGTCTGCAGCATTCATGACCCCTTGCATTATCTCATCACCAAATGCCATTTTTATCTCCAATCAAGCTAAATCTTTCTAAATTCTCATTTCATCTACTCTATTATACACAAGCATTCAAGTTAAAAAAACTTATTTTTCTATAAATTACTCAACCTTCCCATGAGTTAGGGACACTTTTGCAGTGCCATCTATTTCGTTGCGGACGCCCCACATACCGGCTGGAGCAAACGCCGTTTTCGATGTGGGAAGTTTGAGTAAATTAGAATACCCTAATTCAAAGTTAAAAAACTTAGATTCTTTACATATTACACTTTGCGTGTACTGTTTTTCGATATAGAAAGTAAAGTGTACTGACTCATTTATATTCGATCAAATTTGAACAAATCAACACTCTAGCTTGAAAAAAATTTCATAATCAGTTACATTGAATTTGATTAAATATGAATGAGCCAGTACACTGGACCCATCGACAAAGTTATTTTAACCTGACTATTTGTTATAATGATTCTTCTTTGGAACAGAATTCATTATTTTTGTACATAGGGAATGTTATGGAAAAAGCTTATAAGCTAGAATTTACAGCAGAAGAAAATGAAAGCCTATATGTTACAAGCTGCGGTCTTTCAAAGACTTTGCCTCATCACCATTTTGGGCCGGCCATCAAGCCACATCATATGATACATTATATTCTTAGCGGAAAGGGGATTTTCAGACTTAAAGGCAAAGAATATAATCTTAGCGCAGGTTCAGGTTTCCTTATAACCCCAGACGAGCTATCCTATTACGAGGCCGATGAAGAGGATCCATGGACATATGTTTGGGTTGGTTTCGGTGGTAATATGGCATCATCTACCGTTGAACAATTATCGCTTTCTGCGGAACAACCTATTTTTAGGAATCCTTCATCCGATCAAATTTATTCAATAGTTCATGACATGATGGAGCATAACACTTTCAGTATAAGTGACAGCCTACAGAGAAATGGACAGCTTCATCTATTTCTGGCGGTTGTTGCGGGAAGCCTCATATCTGAGCGAGGCGAATCAGAAAGTGCAAATAATTATGTTCAAAAAGCAATTTCTTTTATCAGAGGAAATTATTACAATCCAATCAAAATAACCGATGTCGCTGACTATGTTTGCATCAACCGTAGCTACCTTTATACCCTTTTCGAAAAGACGCTTGGGGTATCTCCCCAACAATATTTGAGCTCATATAGGATATCAAAAGCCTGTGATTTGCTAAAGGTTACCGATCTTCCAATCGAGAGCATAGCGATATCTTCAGGTTATAATGACCCTCTTGTTTTCACCAAAGCCTTCAGGCTTGACAAGGGCATGTCGCCTTCAAACTACCGAAAAGCTCATAAAAACAGCTCTCTTCCCGAAGGAAAAGAGCATCTTAAACAGCTTGAAGAGTATCTGGAAGGCAAAACAAAATAGCTTTATTCTTGCTTTTCTGACCTTAATTCTTCTTTTTTGAGCTTGTTGCGTATTCTGAGTTCCAAAAAAAACTTTTTAAGGATAGCACTGCACTCATCTTCCATGACGCCGCGCACTACTTCACATTGGTGGTTAAAATCTGGATTCTCAAGTATGTTAAGTATAGTCCCTCCGCATCCGGACTTCCGGCTTAATGCCCCAATTACAACCTTAGGGATTCTGGCCTGAACTATTGCTCCGGCACACATCTGACAAGGTTCCAAAGTCACATACAACGTGCAATCTTCCAATCGCCAATCTTTTATTACCTTACCGGCTTTTTTGATGGCTGATATCTCAGCATGACACAGGACAGATTTATCAGTATTCCTTCTGTTATAGCCTCTTCCTATTATTTCACCATCATACACTATTACACAGCCTATCGGCACTTCTCCAAGTACGTGCGCTTTCCTCGCCTGTTTCAAGGCCTCTTTCATATAATAATTATGCTCTTTTTCAATATCATCAAATGTTTTTTTCATAATAGATTCGTTTCTTTCAAAAAGTTTGATGAGCAAATCACGTCAATGATTAAGGGAAGGTCTATCTGCTCAAACGGCATTCTCTGATTTATCAGAATTGTAGCATCGCATAAGAAGTGCCATCTCTTTGGTTCAATAGGTAGGATTCTTATTACATATCTGTTGATCTTCTATAAATTTGTATTCATGGAAAAGTATACGCATTTAAATCTTAACATTCAAGATATTTTCTGTTTCCAAAGGCTCTGTTTTCATCGTCTTTTTTGTAAAGAGGTCAGGCACTAGGCTACAGCCCTGCTATCTCTTTTAGAAGTACTATGTTTCTTGAGTACCGGAAAATCCTCTCAGGAATTTAAAAGCTTAAAGTGAATGCAAAACAAATCATACTATTCTGGTAGGTTTTGTGTTATAATATAGGAACGGAGCATGATTTACAATCGTTTATAGAAGGCGCTTATATTCTTGAATATTGCTAAATGCTCCAGTTAAATCCATATAGAAACACGAGGTTACACAAGTTATGAAGATTTCGACCAAAGGAAGATACGCTTTGAGAGTCATGATAGATTTGGCTCTGCACGACAACGGAGAATATATAGCTCTTAAAGATATTTCAGAAAGACAGGGAATAACGGTCAAGTACCTTGAGCAAATAGTTACAGGTCTTAATAAAGCCGGCTTTCTTCGCAGTATGCGTGGTAATAACGGCGGTCACAGACTTTCAAGGAGACCTTACGAATATAAGGTTGGTGATATCCTCCGTGCTATGGAAGGAAGTCTTTCGCCTATAGAGTGTCTGGCTGATTCAGTAGGTGACGGGGTAAATTGTCCGCGCTCAGAAGAGTGTCCAACGCTTGGATTTTGGCGCGGCCTTGACAAAGTCATAAATGATTATGTTGACAAATATACCCTTCAAGATCTGATTGATCAAGAACAGATGATAGCCGGAGGATACGATTATTCTATTTAGGAATTCAAACTAATGTATAGCTTGCCGCATTTTTGACCAAAGAGCCTTTATCAAATACCGGTATAATCAAATGCCGGTATGAAGCTATCATTATCAGTTTCATCGCCTTGAATAAATGCATTCTCAACACCGAGATCTATTGCATACTCTATAAGCCTTTCATAGTCATCTTTACTAACTTTCTTTGACAGTTCAGGTATATTAAAACTATGCGGCATAGGCGTGTATTGATTCATAAGACTTATATAAATATCATTACCAAATTCCCCATAAAGCCTTCTAACTATCTCAATCGAATCGTTAATATTACCCGGAAGCAGAAGATGTCTTACAATTGTTCCTCTTTTCATAAGTGGTCCATAGTAATCGGAATTATCACATTCATCGCCGGTAACAATATTATTATATTCATCTGCGCATAGACTTTCTTGCAGCTCTTTATAAGTCGCTTTTTGTGGATGGACGTGTATACCAAAGAACTGAGGTTTTCCGGTCTGCCTTACCATTTCCTTTATTGCAAGTATTGCTTTGGAATAATAATCTTCTGCCATGCTATACTTCTTTGATAGCTTGCTACTATAATACTTACAATCAGGAAGATATATATCTACCAGACCGTCAAGCAGCTTTATAGTTTCGACGTTTTCGTAAGCGCCGGTATTATAAACAACAGGAATCTTAAGCCCCCGTTTCTTAGAATCTTCCAACGCTTCAATTATTCCAGGGACAAAATGAGTGGGCGTGACAAGATTGATATTGGCTGCATTCTGATCCTGAAGTTCAAGAAATATATCTGATAACCGCTTTGTAGAAATCTTTCTCCTTACCTTCGCATGTGCTATCTCATAATTCTGACAAAAAACACATCCCATATTACAACCCGAAAAAAATACAGCACCGGATCCAAACTCTCCGGATATACAAGGTTCTTCCCAAAAATGCAGCGCAGCTCTTGCCGCTTCTATAGAGCCATCCGCCCTGCAAAATCCTTTTTCCCCCTTAGTTCTGTCTATTCCGCAATTTCTGGGACACAATTTACAATTTTGGTATAGCTTATTATATTCATCTCTCATAACAACATTACACAATTTAGATAAACAAGATTTGGAAATCACTCAAAAAGCGACTCTGTGACGGATGCACATACCTCGCGTAATAACAAGGCACCTTACAACACATGAGATGAAATGCTTAGTGCTGCTTCGTTCCCGACCTGACACGTTTCGCAAAGTCCCATTGCATAAGACCCGGCTATTCACAAAATATATGCACCCTTCACAGAGCCGCAATGTTAGTAATATATACTTTTTTGGATTAATTGTCAATACTGATTGGCATCCAGATATTTGATATAATTGGAAACCATAAGCGCAATCTTAAATGTTAACGCATCATCAAATTTGCGTATATCAAGGCCTGTACTTCTCTCAAGCTTCTCGATCCGATATACAAGCGTATTACGATGCACGAAAAGCTGACGCGAGGTTTCAGAAACATTAAGATTATTTTCGAAGAACTTGGCTATAGTACTTAGAGTTTCTTCATCAAGCTGATCAAGAACATCATTATCCCCAAATATTTCTTCAAGGAAAATATGACACAGGTTAACAGGAAGCTGATATATAAGACGTCCTATTCCAAGTGTATTATAGGCATTGACATTTTTTTCCGCATAGAAAATCTTACCAACTTCAAGCGCCATTTTGGCTTCCTTGTATGACTTGGACAAGTCCTTGAGTTCTCCTATTATCGTACCGTAAGCAACGCGTGCATTAAGCATCACCTCAGTATTCATCATGTCCACAATCGTTGTAGCAACTTTGGAAATATCTTCGTAATTGTTTGGATTGTCAACAGACTTGATAAGAATAATACTATTCTCATCAACTGCAGTGATGTAATCTCCCGACTGTGTGGTATAGATACTGCCAAGGAGCTCACTAACTGTATTGTCATTATCTTTACCTGTCTCAACTATAATTACAACCCTTGGTTTGACCGCATCTATATGAAGCTTTTTAGCTCTGTTATATATATCAATGAGAAGGAGGTTATCTAAAAGCAAATTTTGGAAAAAATTGTTCCTGTCAAATCTTTCTTTATATGCAACTATAAGATCTTGAAGCTGGCAAACACAGATTTTACCAATAGTATAAGCCCCCTCATCACTTCCGCTTGCAATCAATATAAAAGCCGGCTCATTCTCATCCATGACTTTAAGGAGGTGTCTATTGCCAATTGCCTGAGAATCAACAGGTGAAGCAGCAAAACTTGCAACAAGACTTGCATCTATATCTTCGCCTTCCTTTGTACTTGCTACAACATTGCCTGCCAGATCCATAACTGTAAGGTCAACTCTTGTGATTGCCTGTAACTGACTTATGCTTTGTTTAATTGTCTGTGCGGAAATCATTATTTTGTCCTCGCTTTGCTTTGCGCCGCCTTACATATACTATTTTCTTAGGCAGAACACATACTATTGCTAATTTTAACGTATTTTTAGGGTATGTGCAAATGACCCTAAAAGTTATTTTACAACAACAATGCAGCTACAAATATCCATAACACAATGATATGGATATTTCTGTAGGCAGTAATACAGATAACGAAAAGCATATCCACACAAGTGTTACCGAAACAAGTTTTTGATATATCGCTTGGCCACGTGAAAGATTTTTCTTAGAAGATTTACTAGGAGCATATATCAATGTTACAACAAACGAAATGCAAAAACATACCCGAAAGAAGAAATCAGTGTAATGTACACAATACAGAGGAATGATATTTGACATTCCCAAAAGAGAACTTTCAATAATGCATCTTAATGATGTGCTCGCATGTGCACCGCCTGTATGGTGACGGTAAATGCAAAAAATTGTTAACCAACATAAAGTTTCAAAGAGTGAAGATGTAATAATTCCCCAGAAAATAAGAATCTAATCTGTTGAAAATGAATTTATAAAACACTGAAATCCATAGTCGAATATTTCAACTTCATCTTCAGAATAATCTTTATTGCTTAAGCTGATGAATAGATGAGTAAGCTTTGATGCTAAGGTTTCCATCATAACAAAGCTCCCTTCTTGTCAAATCTAGTAACATATTGAAAAAAAGCGTAATTGACTCTAATCCCCTTCTCTTTGGCTTTTTGTATGCTAGTTGAAAGGATACAATCAACAGCAGAATTACCAGTAGAAACAAACTTATGCATGTCTTCTAACGAACCAATATATTTTGTAATATAATCATCCAATTCAGCTTGACGCTTCTCATTTGCCAGATATTTTATGGTCAAAAGATGATGTTGCATATCATGCTTTAATTTCCTGAGCGAAGAGGTAGTTTCTATGAGATTTTTATAGTTTGTTTCCTCTAGCAATAGTTGCTGATTAGCTTCTATTAGTTTTCTGTTTTGTTCCTTTGTATAATTTAATGCATATATGTAGGCCATCAATATTAAATATAATAAGCAATATACCGCTGACACAAGAAGCAGATTGTTTGTAAATGATTCATCATTAAATAGGCTAAATGACTTTACGGATATGCTGGATATATATTGTCCAAAAAAAGTCCAATAAAACAGACGATAATAAAAGATATTGTTTCGACAGGAGACATAGAAATTATTTTCCATTTAATAAAATGTGAAACAAAAACAAAGCTAGAAATACAGGAAACATAGAATAGTGTGGCTGTTATTCTTAGTGGACCACCAACTAGCACTGTAGCCAACTCTTTATCCAATACTGCTATTGGTAAGGTGGATGCAATCGTATCAGATGCAAATACAATAGCAATATATATACTTGAGAAAAAAACTTTTTTAGAATTATTACCTTCATACAACATGATTGCAAATATTGCAAAGACAATTAAGGTTGATAGATAGTGAAATTCATACGAAACGCCAAAGTAGTTCATTAGGCTTGTGCGTAACGTATCTGCAACAATAAATAGTATCTTGTATAATTGAGCCCATTCTTCTGGAATATTCTTAGAACGATTAAGCTTGTCATCTAAAAAAAAACACTAACAAAGTTGTTTCTGCCAGATTGATTATACATTCCCAAATATAATTCCATGTTTGCATATAATGTTATTCTCCCCCTTTAACCTCAATATCAGTGTAGCATTGAACACCTTATGTAACAATCAAAAAGCAAAACTTCCTACATTAAATCGACATACAACGTACACATGTTGTTGAAAGTTTTAGTCAACAATGTCGTTAGGGGTGGTAATAATGCATTTAGGGGCGATGCTCCTCAAAAGAAGAAATTTATGTGCTATGCTTCGTATAGTTAATAAAAAAAGAGAAGGGAGCTTGTATCATGAAACAAAAAATAGGGGAAAAGATTGCTAATGCAGTTTTATCTTTATCAGCAAGATATGCTGTTAAAAAAGCAAATACTTTATGCCGCGGAAGAATGTATGAACCTATAGTCCCAACAAAACTAACCTTGAAGCAAAATATGAAAGGAGCTACATTATGAAAAAAAGAATTGCAACCCTATCATTAGTAATGGCGCTTATGGTAATTTCAGCAATTCCTGTATGTGCTATGACGGTTTATTACAACGGTACCCCAGTAAGCTGGGATTACGGAAGAAAAGCTGGGGTAATTAGCTATTCAACAGTTATGTCTAGTGTATATGAACACTCCGCTACAGCTAATACAACCTTTTCCGGATGGCAGAAACCTGGAGTTGAAGCACATGCTGAGCAGTTTGTAGGGACCGGTCAGGCAACTGCGTATTGGAATTGTAGATAAACAGGTGGTGCAATATGAAAAAATCATCATTAATTTTTATGCATGAACGGATTTTTTGGTATTGCTTAATAATAGTGCAGGGCATTTTATTTGCCCTGCTCTCTATTTGTGCTATGGAAAAAAAGTACCCAGAAGCATGGGCTAATTACGGACATAACGCCACATCTTTTACTGTTAATATTAACAACGTTTCACCCGAAAAGCAGTACGATGTCTATTATTATCTAACTCAAGTAGCAGATTCTAATTCTCTATTCTTGATTAGACATGACTATAAAATAGAAAATGATGGCAGTTATAATGGACAAGAATTTGGAATATATGGAACAACAGAGAATTATAATCCTTCATTTAGTTTCATGGGAAAAGAAATATTGTCAGAAACAGATATACTCAAATTATTGTCAAGCAAGGAGATTAATTCAACTATCGGATTGGGAAAAAGCTCGAAAACATGTTTAAAACCACTGCCACGATATATCTTTGGAAAATCCATAGTTATAAGTAAACTGAGTACATTATTTAATGAGACAAAAACCATTTCCGGAGACTACATTATAGAAGGAGCTACTAATGAGCAAAAATCTGATATTGTCAATTCTTTATCCGAGATACTAAATCAACCTTCAGACAATATATTATTTGCCAAAAGAGGTTTTTCTATAGATGGATCCTTGAAAATGGTACTATTGTTTGGGCTGTTATCTGGAGGCATAGTTGTTGGAGCCATATTTCTATTAATTTATACGCTCAATAAATTGAAAATAAAAGGAGTCTTGGCATTGCAGGGATGGTCTAATATGGATTTTGCTCATGAAATTTATAATAAGCTTTTATCCTTCAATTTATGTATGATTCCATTATTTGTAATAGTAACTATTATTATTTCAGGATGGATTAATATATCTATTCCGAATGTTATGGCTTTTTTTATTTGGGGAATGGCTTTTTTTACTGTTTCATTAATAGAAGTTGGAATAGCTTCGCTTTTAGTATTTGGAGTGACTCCATTAAATGCAATAAAAAAATATTATCCAACTCAACTGATGTATAGCATCGGAATATTTGTATTTCTAGCTTCTAATATGATTAGTGTAGTCTGTTGTCTTTATGTTGACACTCCTGCAAAGCAATTGAGCCAGAATATGCATTTATTAAGACAGTGGAACGAAGTGGAGAATTACTGCATCCTTTCAAATATAAACGTGGGCAAAGATCAAGAATCTTATTCAGGACAGTCCAACAAGCTTGCAGATGATATTTTTAATTGGTATTCAGATATCTGTAACATTGATGGCGTATATTTGATAAATACAACGTTTTATAATGACGATATATTGGATCAATGGAGGAATTATAATATTTATACATCAATCCCGACTAATAGTTTTTGGTATTTTGCCATGTCTCCAAATTATTTAAATGAATCAATTACTAATGTATCCACTGATGTTATCGAGGAAGCAATAACCGGTACAATGGTTTATTTGATTCCAAGTTCCTATTCAGATTCTGAAAAAGAGAATATAAAAAACTGGCTAAAAGAATCGACTCTGCAGGGTATGTCCGATGCAGATATAGAGACAACATTTAAACAAAAAAGGCAATTCAAGTTCATTACCTATGATATTGATGATGAATATTTTACATGGGCAACAAACGCTAACGAGAAATCAAATTGCATCAATCCTATCATATATATATGTACGCCGGAAAATACGACTTATTTTGAGAATGAAAGTTTTCGTGCCAAGGGATTTGATGGATATATTAAATTCAAGAATAAAGATATTGCCAGTAAATGTCTTGCAAATATGAGGCTTCTGGCATAAAGGTGGGTACTATGCCTGACCTCTGATGTACTTTTACA
>ERZ842401.3853-NODE-3853-length-18149-cov-7.288107_pt1 | contig 18149 bp, 19 predicted proteins | sample MGYA00521270_ERZ842401 | MGnify/ENA primary metagenome ERZ842401 (study PRJEB31892, sample SAMEA3878208) | bioreactor metagenome | biome: Moose rumen | place: Sweden | collected 2011-10 | study: EMG produced TPA metagenomics assembly of the PRJEB12797 data set...
CCTTGGGAGAGGGAGCAGTTCTTGAAATTTTAATTTCTTAGAAATGCGGGTGAGGGTTGATTTTATAGAATTATTGCGAAATTCAGAAGATTCTTCGCTACGCTCAGAATGACAGGTGTTTGTCATCCCACACTCTATGCAGGATTTGTTAACCAAATTGATAGATCCTGAAATAAATTCAGGATGACAGTTTAAGAATTCAGAATGGCCAATTGCAAAATCGCCGAAACGCTTGCTATGAGAGGCTTTTAGCCCCCCCCCCGAGGTGGAAACACTTGCTATGACTGCGTTTTGGCATACTCAGTTATCCTCTCTTTTTCGCTATCCTTATTATTTTATTATTTATTTTTTTCAAGATTTTGTCAAGACATATACACATTTTAAAATCTGGTAATATTTTATTCAACTATTGATTTTAAATTTTCATGCTATAATATATTTGCTTGATTAGGGAGAGAAAATAATGTCAAGGTCATATGAAGCATATAAAAAACAAAGAGAAGAACACAATGTATCAAAAGATAAACGTCGTTCGCAAAAGACAAATAAATTTTTTACAGCCGTAAAAATGTTTATTATAGTCTCAACAGCTCTTATGATAGCAGGATTTTTAGCGTTAAACTTGTACTTATCTTCATTACCTCCGATAGAAAATTTAAGAGATTTCAGACCGAATATTGTAACACAGTTCTATTCCTCTGACGGAGAAGTAATTAAAACATTTACCGCATATACATACGATAAAGCGGAATTAAAGGATATACCTGAAAATCTCCAAAAAGCAATTATAGCAACGGAAGATAAAAACTTTTATCACCATAAAGGATATGACCTATTTGGAATTGTACGTTCATCAATCCAAAACGTATTAGCAATGCACACTGTTCAGGGTGCAAGCACTATTACACAACAACTTGCAAGAATACTTTTCTTATCTAATGAAAGAACATTTATTAGAAAAATTAAAGAACTTGAAGTCGCAACAAGAATAGAAAAAACAATCTCAAAAGATAAAATTTTAGAGATGTACTTAAACAATGTATATCTTGGGGCGGGTGCCTACGGTGTTTCAGGAGCTGCAAAAACATATTTTAACAAAAGATTAGACCAGCTTACCCTTCCTGAATTGGCATTAATTGCAGGATTACCTCAGGCTCCGTCTGTATATAATCCTTATAATAACAAAGATTTGGCAAAACAAAGAAGAAATCAGGTTCTGAAAAGAATGCTGACAATGAAATATATTACAAAAGAAGAATATGAAAAAGCCATTGAAGCTGATATAAAACTTAGTGAATTACCTCAGTTATACACTACAAATAAGGCTCCGTATTTCAGCGATTACATAATAAAAGAACTTGAAAGACTTGGTTTTCATGAAACAGACGTAATTAATGGCGGTTATAAAGTAATTACAACATTAGATTCAAAAGCACAACAAAAGGCGAATGAATCAATATTGGCTAATATGAAGGCATACGGGCTGACAAGCAAATCTCAACAGGCTGCAGTTTTTTCATTTAGCCCGATAGATGGCAAAATACTTGTTTATGCAGGCGGAAAGAACTATGGAGAGTCCCAATATGACAGGGTTACGCAGGCAATAAGACCGCCGGGGTCGGCATTTAAGCCAATTGTATATGCAACAGCTATGGAAAAAGGATTTTCACCAAATGATATCGTTGATGATAGTCCTGTAACCCTGGCAAAGTGGTCACCAAGGAATTACGGCAATAAATACAGAGGTAAAATCCCGATATATAAAGCCTTGATGGTATCATCAAACGTTTGTGCAGCAAGAGTAATCAGAGAAGTCGGAGTACATTCTGTAATACAACTTGCAAGAGTTTTGGGGATAACTACACCTTTAGAAAAAGATTATACAATATCATTAGGCTCTAATGGGGTGAAATTATTTGAATTCGTTCGTGCTTACGGAGCCTTTGCAAATGGTGGATATGTTGTAGAGCCATATGCAATAGAAAGAATAGAAGATTCACGCGGCAGAGTATTGTATCGCGCATCTGCTACTAAATCTTCTCATCAACTGAGTTCAAATACTGCAGCTGAAATGACTGCGATGCTTAAAACTGTTATAACAAACGGCACAGGCATGGGCGCAAATATCGGTAAACCTGCAGCTGGTAAGACAGGTACTACTGATGACTACAGAGATGCTTACTTTGTTGGTTATACACCTGATATTGTTACAGGCGTCTGGGTTGGAGATGACAATAACAAACAGATGCATGGACTAACAGGCGGTACAATACCTGCTAAAATCTGGAAAGATATTATGACGGTTGCGACTCAAAAATACGGGGCTAAAGATTTTAATTACCCAGAAATTATATTAAGCGATAAAGGTAAAGAACTTGAAAAAAAAGATAATGAAGATAATAGTGAATTACCTGAAGACGATGCACTGCTTAAAGAAGCAAAAGAGCTCAAAGAACGTGCCATTGAAGCAGCTCAGAGTTCTCAAAGCAACGTAACACCACAGGCTCCTGTACCTTCAGCATCAAATACACAAGCTCCGGTGCCAAAAGCTGAATCAATACCGATGGCAGTTCCTGAGAGTTTAAGATAATAAGTATGAAAATATTATTTGCTTGTGATATTCTATAATTATGTTTACGGGTATAATTGAAGAAATCGGTCAGATTAAAAATATATCAACGCTATCAAATGGAGCAGAAATTATAATTAATTGCTCTGAAATTTTAAATGATATTAAAATTGGTGACAGTATTAGTGTAAACGGGGTCTGTCAAACAGTTACATCGTATAATGATAGCAGTTTTAAAGCTATGCTCAGTGGTGAAACACTGCAAGTAACAAACTTCTCAAATGAAAAATCAGGTAATTATGTAAATTTAGAACGGGCAATAAAAATAGACTCAAGACTTGGCGGGCATATAGTTACAGGTCATATAGACTGCCTGGGGAAACTTGTTTCAAAAGAAAAACAAGATGTGTTTACAAAAATGACATTTCAAATTCCTGAAGATAAATTAAAATATATAATATATAAAGGCTCAATAACTATAAACGGAATAAGCCTTACAATATCAGAAACAGAAAACAACTCATTTAGCATTGCTGTTATACCGCATACATATAATAATACAGTACTTAAATATCTTAATATCAGGGATGAAGTTAATATAGAAACTGATATAATAGGTAAATATGTTGAAAAAATGCTGGGATTAGGCAATAATAATCAAAACAGCAAAATTAATATTGATTTTTTAAAAGAGAATGGATTTGTGTAATGGAAGAAAAATTTAGATTTGACAGCATAGAAGATGCTATAAACGACTTTAAGGCAGGGAAACCGATTATTGTAGCTGATGATGAAGACCGAGAAAACGAAGGAGATGTCATTGTTTCAGCTCAGATGGTAACCCCTGAAATTGTCAATTTTCTAGCATCAGAAGTTAGAGGATTAATATGTCTTGCAATCTCAAGTGATATTGCGGAAAAATTAGATTTGCCACAAATGGTTGAACAAAATACTGAAGGGATGAAAACCGCATTTACCGTAAGTATTGATGCAGAAGAAAAATTTGGAGTAACAACAGGCATATCAGCATATGACAGAGCAAAAACAGTCGAAGTTGCAATAGCACATGATGCACTTCCATCTGATTTAAGACGACCTGGACACCTGTTTCCATGCGTAGCACGTAAGGGCGGAGTACTTGAACGTGCAGGACATACAGAAGCCGTTGTTGATTTGGCAAAAATCTGCGGGCACAGACCTGCAGGGTTAATGTGTGAAGTTATGGCTCCTGACGGACACATGGCAAGAAGGGATTATTTAAGAGAATTTGCTGATAAATATGATTTAAAATTTATTACCGTCTCTGAATTGATTGCATACAGGCTAAAATCGGAAAAACTTGTAACAAGAGAAGCTGAAGTAAACTTACCAACAAAGTACGGTGATTTTAAATTAATAGGATACAAGAATCAAATAAACGGACACGAACACGTTGCACTTGTTAAAGACGACGGTTCAGACAAAGTCCCTGCAGTCAGAGTTCACAGTATGTGTCTGACAGGAGATATTTTCCACAGTTTAAAATGCGATTGCAATTCCCAGCTTCACAATGCGCTCAGATATATTGAAAAATACGGCAAAGGCGCAGTAGTGTATTTAACTGATCATGAAGGCAGAGGAATCGGTTTATGCAACAAAATTAAAGCATATAAGCTTCAGGAACTGGGTCAGGATACAATAGAAGCTAACATATCTTTAGGATTTAAATCGGATTTAAGAGATTACGGAACCGGAGCTCAAATTATTTTAGATTTGGGATATAACGAATTTAATTTAATAACAAACAATCCTAAAAAAGTCATCGGTTTAGAGGGTTACGGATTAAAAATAAAAGATATAATAAAAGTAGAATCCGAGGTAACTCCATATAATAAAAGATATCTCGAAACGAAAAAAGAAAAAATGCACCATTCACTATAAGGAGATTTTGATGTATAGCACCAAACTATTAACCGTTGAGGACTATGAAAATTTTGAGCTTATTTATGATGACTTTTGTGCAAAAGCAAAAGACGAATATAATTTTGAGCTTGAACCTATTGATTATGACGGCTTTTTAGACTCTGTAGAAAAAAAATATATTGATTGCATTATTTTGTACGACAATCACAGATTAGCAGGCTTTTTGGTTTATACAACAGCAATCTCTGAAGCAATTGAATTAAATATTATACATTGTATAGACAGTGAATATTATCTTGTTCATGCAAATGCTCTATTAGAAAAATTCCTTGAATTAACATCGGCAACAAGAAGGAATAAAATTGTTTGTTATCCAATGCTTGGCAATCAAAAGAATTTGATTAGTTCTGTCGTTAAATATGGTTTTCAGTTTATCGGCATAGAAGTTTTGCGATTTAAAATGTTCGGTACAGACTCAAAAGAATTATTCTCAAGAGCAAGAATTGTAGAATTACCGGACGATTACAGAGTTGTTGGCTGGGACATTAAATATTTTAATGATGCAGTAAAAGTAATTCAGGAATCTTTTGTGAATAGTTCGGATGCATTATTTGATCCAAGATTTAAGTCAATATCAGGTTGTACGGATATTTTGTCAAAAGTTGTAAATGATGTTTACGCAAAATTTTTGCCTGATGCAACAAGTGTATTATTGTATAAAGAATGTCCTGTCGGTTTTTCATTTATGAATATAACAAATAATTCAATCGTAAATATTCCGCTTGTTGGTATCACGGAAGAACATCAGGGTAAGGGTTTATCCACAATTATGTTAAAACGTTCTATGGACGAAATTATCAATAACAGAGTATTGGCAAATGTTACAGAAATTAATACGACGACGGAAACAAATAATCTTCAGGCACTCAGATTATATAAAAATTTGGGATTTATTGAAGATTACAGTTATCCACAGTCATATTTACCAATCTCAGATTTCAGATAAATATAGACTTTTTGATAAAAATCGTTTAAATTTAATATATGGCAGATTTTTTCATAGGTAATTTTAATAATGATGCACTAAGGCAACAGCAAATAAGAAATGCTGCGTTAAATAATAAACCTATGAATGCACCTGCTGAACCTAAGCCCCAAGTTCAGCCAAAACCTGTAATTCCACAACCTGAGCCAAATCTGCCACAACAAAATTTACAGATGAATACCCTAAAAAGTCTTGACAGAGCAATTTATGCAAAAGATTTAATGGGAGTGCCAAAAAATATTAATGAATTTATATATATGATGCAAAGAGGAATGACAACAGGTCAATTTAACGCAATGTTTTCTTCTCAGCTTGCGGCACAAAGGAATTCAATATCCCAATTACAGGCGCAAATACTTGCTCAGTTGCAGGGACTTGATTTTTCGAATATGTCAGAGATTGTTAACAAACAAATGACTACTCAACTTCAGGCATCATTAAAAAATTTAGAGATATTATCAAACGGCATGATTAATCTTAACCAAATTGCCCAAATGATTCAGACTAACGGAAAAGACGCTCTGACAAAACTGATTATGACGATGACTCAGGCTTCTAAAATGGGGATAAATGACTTATCACAGTTAAAAGACATGGCAAAATTCATCAATGCAAGTATTTCAGTTGCCGCAGAAAATGAACCGACTAAAACAATGAAGCTCCTGTTGCTTCTATATCTGCCATGGCTGCCATTGAAAGAAGGGGTTGATTTTGATCTTGAAGTTACACAAAAAGAGAATACAGAAGAAAGCGACAGTATTTTAATGGTAACAATTACGACAATTAATTTTGGAACAGTAATTGCAACATTATATCTTGAAACATCAAATTCTGTTCAGGTTGCAATTCAATGCAGCGAGAATTTCCCGAAAGAAGAACTTGATAACAGATTAAACAATGATAAAAAACATTATTCAATGGATACTTTGACTTCATACGAGGTTAAAAAAGAATTTAAACCAACGAGCGAAAAAGCAAAAGCCAGTGTAAATATGTCACAGACAACTGAAATAAATCCGTATTTACTGCTTACTGCACACTCAATAATTAAACATGTAATAGATATTGATAACAATGCATCTATTGGCATAGCAAGTCATGCGGGATAATTAGTACATAACCCTCTCCCGTCACTTCGTGACACCCTCTCCAGGGAGAGGGCATGATGTTTTATAAATATTAATTCTCTCCTTGGAGAGAAAAGAATTTCAATACGAAACGAAGTTGAGTATTAGAAATTCAAGAGAGGGTCAGGTTTTTATAAATAGTTGAAACTGCTGTCGTAGTACACATCCCAGCAATTATTATAATTCATTATATACTCCATTTGTAACATTTCTTAATAAAAAAGAAACAAAAAGGCAATTATTGAAAACAATTTTTTTTTATATAAATACGAGGACACTAACACAAGGATACAAGGATAATGGGTTTCTTATTAGGAGCATACGGAAAACTAGCTGCGGGATCTAGATACAGATCCTTACAAGCTCGTATGATGCGTATTCAGTCAAAACTGAGACGCGCAACCCGAGATGTTGCCAATATGGAAAAAATGATTGATCGTCAGCAGAAATCCATGGAACAAAGTTTAACAGCAACTTCCAGTGCTACAAAATCAATGTACTCGCAGATAATGCAAGCTGGTATGATGGGTAGTGCAGAATACACTACAGCAAACACAAAACTCCAAGCATACTACTCAGATCCAGAAAAGAACAAATTAAGTGAAACTGAATTACAAGCATATACAAATACAATTTCACAAACAAATGCAAAATATAGCAGCATAACATCTCAAATGACATCGATGTTAGATACGCAAACAGCAATGAGCAAGACTCAAATCGAAAACTACATCGAAAACTTGAGAGATACACTGCTGGAACCTCTAAAAGACGAAGAAGATTCATTGCAATTGGAAAAAGACACTTTGGAATCTCAAATTCAGGTTGCAAAAGCAGATTACGAAGCATGTCAGAAGATGGAACAATCAGACATCAAAATGCTTGCACCAAACTACACCGGCGGACAAGGCTAAGGGACTTCAATTTAAGGAAAACAAAGGCAAGGGATATAATTTACAAAAAACGGGACTTACACAAAGCCCCGTTTTTTTTATGTATAAGTAATCATGCCACTGTCTTCAATTAATTTAAGTATTTCTTTATATCTGTCATTATCATTTAAATATAGCCATCCGATTAAAGCCTCAAATTCTGTAGCCTGCCTGTATTCATGCTGAATACTGCGTCGTCCTATAGGAATAGGTAAATTCCTTGCACGTTTTATTAACTCTTTTTCATTGTCATTTAAAAAATTATCCAAAAATTTTAACAAGTCAGCCTGAAACTGTGTTTTAACCAAAGAAGTCGTAATCTGGTGAAGCTTTTTTGCATTATTAGTTATCAAAACAGTCTTATTACGAATATACAATTCCCAGACCGCATCACCCAGATAAGCATAATTTCTAAGATTTATTTCATTCATACAGAGATATTACTACAAAATTTAATATAACAAAAGAAAAAATTATATTATGTACGGTTGTAGAATTTTTATACAACAAACTTAATGACAAAATTTATAAGTGAAAAAACTAATCATATTAATTATTATTTTTTTATCAGGTTTATGTGTGAACGCAAAAAATGATAATTTGCAAAATATATTGGATAAAAGAATAAAATTTTATCCTCTGTATTTTAACGCACTTCAACTAACACCCGAACAGGCTTCTGAATTTGAATATATAACTGATGTATTTAACGAAAAATACAAAAACAGCACAAACATAAAGCAGATTATTAAAATAAGCAAAATTGAAGACAAAGAAGTAAGAAAAATTTTGGATAAAAGACAAAAAGCAAGATACCGAATTATACGCCATCTTGAAAGAAAATCCTTAAAAAGCAGCTTGAAAACGAAAGATTACTATAAATCAAATCCGAGAATGAGCATTTTTGGTGATATCGGCAAGAAATAGATTTATTTTTATTGTATATTAATAAAAAAAGAGGAAGAATATGAAAAAAGTTTATATAGAAACAATGGGATGCCAAATGAATAAATCAGATACCGAAAGAATGTTAGGTATGCTATCCCATTTTGATTATGAAGAAACAAAAGAACCAAAAGAAGCTGATTTATTAATGGTAAACACCTGTTCGATAAGACAACTGAGCGAGGATAAAGCGTATAGCTTAATTGGGTTATGGGGAAAATGGAAAAAATCAAAGCCTGAGTTAAAAATTGGTTTTTGCGGTTGTGTTGCTCAACAGAAAGCACAAGAAATATTTAAAAGAGCGCATTATGTTGATTTTGTACTTGGGACTCACAAAATATATTCATTACCTGAAATCATAAAAAAAATTGAACAGGGGGAAAAAATCTGTGAATGCGAAGAAACACATCAAACAGAAGACAATGAAGCAAACAAATATGAAATTAATCGTGTAAAATCAATCAATGCATGGATACCAATAACAGAAGGCTGTAATAATTTCTGCACATATTGTATTGTTCCATATACAAGAGGACGTGAGCGTTCAAGACAACCTGAAACAATATTAAAAGAAGTCAAAGACGCACTTAATGCAGGTTTTAAAGAAGTAACATTACTTGGACAAAATGTAGATAGTTACGGCAAAGATTTTAAAGATAAGAATTACAGACTATCAAACCTTTTACGGGATGTAAACGCTATTGAAGGGAAATTCAGAATCAGATTTGTTACATCATACCCGACTGATATAACAGACGAGCTAATACAAACTGCTGTTGAACTTGATAAAGTATGTGAATATTTTCATATCCCAATGCAGTCAGGCGACAGTACGGTTTTAAAAGCAATGAACCGACGCTATGACAGAGAAAAATATTTTGAAATAGCAAATAAAATCAGAAAAATGGTTCCTGATGTAACAATTACAAGTGATTTTATTGCAGGTTTTCCGGGAGAAACCGAAGAACAATTCCAAAATACACTTAGTGCTATGGAAGAATTGTGTCTTGATTATTCAAATACTGCGGCATATTCTCCGAGAGAAAAAACAGTTGCTGCACGTTGGGCAGATAAATTCATTGATGAAGACACAAAATTCGAAAGACTTGCCCGACTAAATGAGCAGAACAGAAAATGCTGTCTTGCATCAAATAAAAATTTCGTAGGAAAAACAATGGAAGTGCTTGTTGAAGGCTTTGAAAATCATAAAGGGAAAAATATAATAACAGGCAGAACAAGAAATAACAAAATTGTTCACATACCATATGATAAAGACTTAACAGGAGAATTCATCAACGTAAAAATTACCGGTTGCAAAACATGGTACCTGAACGGCGAAATCCTTAAATAGTAGCATTAAAATGCTCATTCTTTGCGTCTAATAATTGTTAAGAAATATAAAGTTTAATAAATTAAAAAAAGCAATTTTTTTTAATTTATATACTTTATATATATGTAAGAGATAAGAGAGAGATTAAGCATTATGGCTACCGGACAATTTGGAACAATTATTAAACCTACTGCAGGAAGAAAAAATGCAGTCAAGGAATTTCAATATTTACAACATAAAGACAGAAGAATGAGATTTAACAATTCACAGGATCCGATTTACTATATTTTTGATTGCATCGAAAATCGTCCTGTAAGCAAGTTGGCGAAGGAATTTGTTGAAGATACAATATTTGACACAATAAACTTTATTTCAAAAGTGGTTGGCTAATCAACAGGATAAAAGAGAAAAGAAAAAGTTTGGAAAAGGATAGGAAAATCATTAACAAAGCGGTCATAAGACCGCTTTTTATTTGTCATAATCTATATTATAAGAGGTTTATATCATGCATTTTGATAGTCTGCTTTTCTTTTTGATTACGATGCAAAAAGAAAAGCAGACGGAAAAGAAAAACACGCAGAATCACAGCAATGCCAAAAGGCATTGCACCGCTCGTAAGATATAAGTACAAATAGTACTTACGTTTTTGTCCTGTAGGACAAAAATCAATCAGGCACCTAAGACAACGGTGCCTTTGATAAAAGCTTATCAAGCGCACGGCGTTGTCCTTAGTCGTGCTGAGAGATTTTTGCCTGAAAGGCAAAAACACATGTTACCGTGTAAGCGGTCTTATGCCGCCGAAGGCGGTATTGTAATTAGCGAAGTTTTCTTTTCTTTGGTTCTTTTCTTTCTTGGTTGTTCGCATTAAACGTGACTTCGTGCCCTGCTTGTCTTGCTATCGCAAGCCAACACCGGCACTACGCACTCGGCTCACAATCCGCTTTTGCCTCGCATACAAAAGAAAAGAAATGAACTAATATACATTTATAACTCTTAAGAACTTCTTATAATATAGATTATAAGAACGTGGAAATTTTATACTCCATAATATAATCATCCATGACAAAACCATTGCCAATATCAGTAACGACAGAATCAATTATACTAAAACCCCATTTTTTATAAGCATTTATACTGTTCACATTCCCCTTGTTTACTGTTAAAACAATTCTGTTATATTTTTGGAATTTGGCAGTATCTTTAATGAATTGAAAAGCTCTTGATCCAACACCTTGATGACGCACCTCTTTTTTTAAATAAAATTTTGAAAGAAATAAATAATCATCCTTATTGGCAAGCCCGATATAACCGACCATTTCACGGTTTAAATAAATATAATAATAGGTATAATTCTCATTTTTAATTTGGTTTTCTATAGCATCTTTTGACTGAAATTTCTCTATCATATATTCTATTTGTTCATCAGAAAGATAATCTTTCCAATATTCATGCCAAATAAGAGAAGATAGAGTGATTAACTTATCAATATTAACTGCTTTTTCATACTTAATCATATTATTTGCCTTTACCTACTTCACTAATAGGAGAAAATCCCCAGTTTAATTTATTTCTTAAAACAGAGAAGAAATCATTATCGTCTAATAAAACTAACTTCGCACAATAATCAGATTTTTTTATTGTAAGATTATCAGAAGATTCAAAAACAATCTGTCCATCAGCACTAACACAATATGTTTGATTATTTATACCAAAAATTTTGATTTCAGAATCAGATGGAACAACTATTGGTCTTGCTGAAAAAGTATGAGGACAAATCGGTACTATTTCAATAGCATTTGTTTCAGGCGATAAAATCGGACCGCCTGATGCCATACCATAAGCCGTAGAACCGGTTGGAGTTGATATAATTAAGCCATCAGCAAAATAATCACAAACAAATTTATTATTTATCTTTAACGAGAATTTTGAAGCTCGCGAAGCTTCTGAACCTTTTATCACAAAATCATTTAATGCCGTATAATCGCCACACATAAGCATTACACGATTTTCAACTTTATAGTCGTTATTTATAATTTTATAAAATGCACTTTCTAAATTGATATCAGAAGCCTGAGATAAAAAACCCAAATGGCCGATGTTAATGCCGAAAATAGGAATATCCAAAGATGAATAATATCTGGCGGCCTTCAAAATTGTGCCATCTCCGCCGATTACAAATACAAAATCACAATCACAACTCAAATTATCCACATTAAACTTTGAATAAACTAATGAATTTAGGTATAAAAATGATTCTAATTTACTGACAACATCAATATATCCCGATATTTCATCATTAAAGCATATAGCGAATTTATTTTTCATACATTCAGTTTATACCAAATATATAAAAATAGTAATATTATAATAAAATGAAAAATAAATATTATGTCTATATACTATTAACAGAAAATAATACTCTGTACTGCGGATATACAGATGATGTAAAAAAAAGATTTAAAGAACATTTATCAGGTAAAGGGGCAAAATATACCCGTGCAAATAAGCCCGTAAGAATACTTTATACCAAAGAATTTCTGACAAAATCCGATGCACAAAAAGAAGAATACCGAATTAAACATAAACTAAACCGTTCACAAAAATTTGAACTTATTAAGACTCATAATAATCCAGATTAAAATAATTTTTCAAAATATCTTCAGATTTATCACCTCGAGCTAATAAATCTATAACATTGCGGCGGCAGCCATGTTCAATGTTTTGCCTTAGAATATTCATTAATTTTGCATCATTTTTAGTATAATTACCTGAGTGTCTTAATATATGAAGCGCAGAATTATATAACAAAGGATCAACAACTAAACCGTCATAAGCATTATAAGTCTGACAATCTTTATATATCTTTATGGCAGTTTTCTCATCCTTTGCCATATTATATAAATATGGAAACGCTTTTGCACCATATTTGTCAAACATTTCTTCTCCGATACGATTTTTTGAAACAACAAGATGTCTTAAATCAGGGAATTGCTCGATAAATTCAAGCACTCCTTCACTATACTTTTTTGTCCCGTTTTTTCTGCTAAGCTTTGATTTTTCCATTAATTCAACAACCGTTTCAATAGGGTAACCACGCCTAACAAGCTTAAATCCTGAATCTGCAAGAGTATTACGTATTACTCCATTAATTTTTGAAGAATATAATACATTTAAAACATGATATACATCATAACCTTCATTTAATTTTTCAGATATAATATTTGAAGAACTGTAGCTTAGATTAGACATATATACTTTATCTAAATCAACAACACTGTTGTCCTTTCGGAGTTTTATGAAATTATTTTTATATTCTATAAACGGTCTTTGCTGTGCAAACAGAAAATCTATATCTCGGCCTGTCTGATTGTAATCATATACAGGCAAATCATCTGCATCATAGGTGCGATAACCCCTTGTAGCATGATCAATTGACTTATTATACAATTCATCCTGTCTAAAAAACTTGTCCATTACTACATTAGGTTCACTTTCCCTAATCTTTTGCTGACGATAAAATTTTTGCACCTTATTTTGATCTTTATCGAAATATCTTACGGCTTTTTGACCATTTTTAATTGCATTTATAACTATAGACATTTTTACTACCTTTTTAAGGTTTAAACGCTATAAAAAAATAATTTGCCAAAAAACTTCCTTATACAAGGAAGTTTTTAATAAAAATTAATATTAGCAGATTTGGTTATTTTACAAAAACTGAAGCATCTACATTAGCATATATAGTTATATTACCAACTTCGATACTTGTTGCCGGCATTTCAACGGCTTCGTCCATAACTGCACCTGCACTTCTCATCAATTTCATATTGGAATAAGCATAATTTACTCTGCGCTGATTTAAAGAGCATGATGTACTTACACTTTGATAACCGGTAACAGAAGTACCTAAAGCAGATGCAACAATATCAGCTCTGCCTTTAACCTGTTTTGCGGCAACAGACAGAAGCTCCGCACATTGTTTATCTTTATTTGACAATGTAAAATTAAGGTTATTTACATCACTTGCACCCATAGAGATTGATTTGTCTATATATGTTGATACCTTATCAAGGGATTTTGTATGAACAAATATACTGTTAGTAACCTCATACCTGTCAAGAACCCGCTTATTATTTACATAATTATAAACAGGACTTGCATGGAAATTAGAAGTTTTTATATAATCCCCACCAGTAGTATTAATATTTGATTTTAAATACTCATATACCTTATTAGATATTTCTTTATTCTTTGCAGAGGCTTCCTGCATAGATTTTTTATCTGATGTTTTTATACTGATAGAAAATTCTACAGTATCAGGAGATACTTCTTTTTCAGTAGAATAAGATACAGATAATGTACCCTTTTGGCATTGCTGATTATTATCAGCTCCAACGGGAAGTACAGATAAGGACATAACTAACAACGATAAAAACAACGAAGACACTATAATTTTTTTCATATTAAACTCCTTTAAATATTATTTAACATTAGTTATTTTAATATTTTCATCTTCTTCTTTTTTTTCAGACATAGGAGATGTCATCGAAGAATTATGTTCTATTTTTGATTTTTTTTCAAAGCTGTCAGATCTCTGAATTATACGATTAATCTTTCTTAAATCGGACTTTATATGTGCTTGTTTCATAATCATCCCTAATTCTGCATCACTAAGGCTTTCAGGTGTTTCAAGAGAAACAGGCAATTTACCGTTAGTAATGATATAGTAAGAAACTGCCGTTATTCCCCATAACAACACACCCTGAAAAATATTTAATACAGGAAATGATAATAAACCTACAAGATATTTGTTCCACAAAAACATTGCAACAATTCCGGGAAAAACTACAAATCCGGCAAAAAGACAACAAGCAATAAATGCTGCCATTATTAAACCTTTAAACCCATTTATCTGAAATATTTTCATACACCTATCCTTTTACTTTATCATTTCAAGAAAATCATTTTCTGTCAATATTATAACACCTAAATTTTGTGCTTTGTCTAATTTTGACCCTGCATTAGCACCTGCAAGAACAAAATCTGTTTTTTTTGAAACAGAAGAAGATGTTTTGCCCCCATGAGATTTGATAATATCAGAAGCCTCATCACGAGTCATATTTTCTAATGTACCCGTTAATACAAAAGTTTTACCTGAAAGTTTATCAGATCTTGGTTTTGCTTTTGCACTGGGATTAATACCTAAAGATTTTAATTCTTCAAGTAACTTCAAATTATTATCGTCATGAAAATAATCATATACTGACTGAGCAATTATTTCTCCAATTCCTTCAACATCCGATAACTGTTCTAAAGTAGCATTTTTCAACTCGTCAAGAGAAGGGAATTCACCTGTTAAGATATCAGCCGTTTCTTTTCCGACATGCCTTATTCCAAGAGCAGTAACAAGACGATTTAAAGGCCTTGTTTTGCTGTCCTGAACAGACATGTAAATATTTGACGCGGATTTTTCCTGAATCAAATCAAGCATCATCAAATCCTGCGGTAATAATTTATATAAATCAGCAAAATTTGAAATCATATTTTTTTCATATAATTGCTGAATCAAAGACGGCCCTACCTTATCAATATCCATAGCCTCTTTTGAAGCCCAATATTCAATTTTTGCACACATCAGACTTTCGCAATTCGTATTTGAACAATATAACCCTACCTGACCCTCTTTTTCAATTAAATCGCTGCCGCAGGCAGGGCATTTTTTTGGTGGGAAATACAAAGGTAAATCATTATGTACATCTGACTCAACAACTTTAATAACCTTTGGTATAATTTCAGCCGCTTTCATAATTAAAACTTCGTCACCTATACGAATATCAAGCCTTTTTATTTCATCAAAATTATGCAGACTTGCTCTTGATACAGTAGAACCGGCAAGCCGGACAGGTTCCAGCACCGCAACCGGCGTAACAACACCTGTTTTCCCAGTATTCAATTCAATATCAAGAAGTTTGGTTTTAACTTCTTCAGGCGGAAATTTAAACGCAGTTGCCCACTTTGGTGCCCTTGCTGTATATCCTAAATCTTTTTGAATCGCAATATCATTTACCTTAATTACGACACCATCAGTTGCATAATCAAGTTCGAATCGTTTTGAATCCCATTCATGTAAATATTCAATCACCTCTTTGATATTTTTGACAAGTCTTATGTTAGGATTTACTTTAAAACCTAATTCTTTTAGTCTTTGAATACTGTCATAATGAGTTTTATAAGTTTTATCTGCATCATCTTCAAAAATAGCAGTATAAGTAAACATAGACAAATCACGTTTAGCAGTAATAGTACTGTCTAACTGTCTTAGTGAACCGCTTGCGGCATTACGGGGATTTGCAAAAACTTTTTCGCCTGTTTCAAGAGCCTGAGCGTTTAACTTTTCAAACGATGATTTTGGCATGTAAATTTCACCGCGAACCTCTAGATTTTTAGGTTCAAAAAGTTTTAAAGGAATTGCCTTAATAGTTTTAAGGTTTTGAGTTATATCTTCACCTGTAACACCGTCACCTCTTGTTACACCCCTTACAAAAACCCCGTTTTCATAAGTCAAAGCAATGGCAAGTCCGTCAATTTTAAGTTCACAAACGAGTTCAAGTTCCTTATCGTACTCTTTGCAAACCCTTTCATACCATTTTTCTAAATCCTCTGAATTATAAGAATTATCAAGACTATAAAGCCGATATTTATGCTTATACGGGAAAAACTTTTCACTAACAGAACCAACTCTCTGTGTCGGAGAATCAGGAGCCTTAAACATCGGATATTTTTCTTCAAGATCTTTTAATTCTGCAAAAAGTTTGTCATACTCAAAATCGGTCAAATATGGGTTTTCATTTACATAATACTCAAAATTTGACTTATTAATTTCGTTTTTTAAATATTCTATACGTTCTAAAATGTCCATATAAATCACATTGCCATTAATAATTCGCGAATAACCTTTGTTGCAACAGCGGTTGAAGCACCGCTGGCATCATAATCAGGAGCAAGTTCAACAACATCCGCTCCGACAATATTAAAATCTTTTAAATAATAAAACCAGTCATTTAGTTCTTTAAATGTCATTCCACCAGCCTCTGGAGTACCGGTTCCCGGCATTATTGAAGTATCAAGACAGTCTAAATCCACTGTTACAAAAATGTTTTTATCTTTTAAACAGTCAATATCAGAAAATTTATAACACAATGTATTATGTTTTTTCATAAATTCCCATTCATCTTTCATCCCTGAGCGAATGCCGATTTGCTTGATATTCTCTGCCCCGACAATCTTTGAGCAATGTCTGATAACGGCACTATGGGACATTTCTTCACCCAAATATTCTTCTCTCAAATCTGTATGAGCATCAAAATGAACAATCGCAAGATTATCGACATACTTTGATACTGCCTGAATTTCAGGTAAGGTAACAAGATGTTCTCCACCAATTCCAAAAACTTTTTTACTATCCTTGTAGATATCTTCAACGTTTTCTCTTATCTGCTCTAAAGATTTGCTTGTATTACCGAGAGGGAACTCCAAATCCCTCGCATCATGAAAATTTACATCAGCAAGCTCTTTATCAAAAACAGGCGAGTATTCCTCTAACCCCCAACTTGCAAGTCTGATTTGCTCCGGGGCAAATCTTGAACCTGAGCGATAAGACACCGTACCATCGAAAGGCAAACCTAACATCACAATATCAGACGAATTATAATCAGGATTTTGTGCCATCCAGTTTCTGTCTAAAAACGGACCTCTTAACATATTAGTTTCTCCTTTAAATGATATTTTAACACAAAATTTATAATTTATAAGCCTGTACTACGACATATTGCTTATAAACACAAAACATCATTTTTCATCGTTATATTTAATCAAATCATTAAAATCAATCTCTAAAGTTTCTAGCAAAGAAATAATTGTTAATAGAGTTGGAGACATCTCTGCCCTTTCTATTTTTCCTATATGAGTGGGGTTCAAATTTGATGCTACACCAAGTTTTTCGAGAGAATATCCCCTGCGAACACGTTCAGCCCTCAAATTTTTTCCAAATTCAACTAATTTAGGATATTTCATAACAATATATTACAGCATTGACAAAATATTTATCACATATAATAATGATAAATATAATCATTATTATGATTATTTTAATTGATAAAATGATAAATGAGGACTTGAATGAAAAGAAAAAATGCTTTTACTCTGGCAGAATTAATGATAACCATCGGTATAGTAGGCGTAGTAGCAGCAATAACTATTCCTTTGTTAATACAGAATTCTAATTACAAAAAATTTACAA
>ERZ842401.3854-NODE-3854-length-18147-cov-5.716615_pt1 | contig 18147 bp, 12 predicted proteins | sample MGYA00521270_ERZ842401 | MGnify/ENA primary metagenome ERZ842401 (study PRJEB31892, sample SAMEA3878208) | bioreactor metagenome | biome: Moose rumen | place: Sweden | collected 2011-10 | study: EMG produced TPA metagenomics assembly of the PRJEB12797 data set...
GTCAACCAGTTATAAACATAACAGGGATGACTGAAGTTGCATAAACAAGAAAAAACGGATGATGGAGTTCCTATGTTGACAAAAAACATAGGAGGCTCAACCACCGAAATTAATTCTTTTTAGACATCCTCGCTTTTGCAAAACAAAGCTTCGACTGGAAGCTGTTTTTTATAAAATCTCAATATTTTGATACCCTTTTCCCATGGGATTCAAAGAAAGACTTCGAGAGGAAATAGAATATCGGGGACTTTTAATAAAGGAAGTTTCAGCTGCTTTGGGAATCAGCAACAGCACCTTTCTTTCTTATATCGATGCGCGTGGCGTGCTGCCAAATGTTGAAACTGCGGTTAATATTGCAGATTATCTTGGCGTGAGCGTGGAATACCTTGTGAATGGAACAGAAGCAAAAAATCAGAAGGAATCTGCCGAATCCACGGAGCTTTCAAAACTCGTGAGCGCCTACAAAAAGCTTTCGCCCAAAAACAGAACCATGCTGCTCAAATTTGCCGTAATAATGTCTGACTGAACGCAACACGGCACAGAGCATGTCATCTGACATTATAAAATTTCTAACATTTTGAATATATCAGTAATACCAGATATTTGATATAACAAATCCATAAAAAAAACGAGGATATTTTATGGATAAACGACTTCTTACAATTCAAGACATTTCCTGTGTTGGTCAGTGCTCGCTCACTGTTGCCTTGCCGATTATTTCTGCCTGCGGAATAGAAACGGCTATTCTTCCAAGCTCTGTGCTTTCAAATCACACGGCAAAGGGGTTTTCAGGCTGGACGTTCCACGACCTTACCCAGGAAATGCCCAAAATTCTTGAGCGCTGGCTTCATGAAAAAATTGACTTTGACGCGTTCTACACCGGCTATGTAAGCAAGGAACAGATTCCCTTCATTCTGGATATAATGAACCGGGCGGCGCGGCCGAATGCGCTCCGCATAGTGGATCCTGCAATGGCAGACAACGGCGTGCTTTACGCAGGCTTTGCGGCGGATTTTCCAAGCGAAATGGAAAAACTTTGCAAGGGCGCAGATTTCATACTGCCAAACCTTACGGAAGCCGCATTCCTGCTTGGCGAACCGTACGCTGGAACAGAATACAACCGCGCTTACATCGAACGGACGGCAAAAAATCTGTATAAACTCGGCGCAAAAAATGTCATTCTTACAGGAGTAAGCCTTGAAACAGGCAAGCTTGGAATTGCCACGTATAACGGAGCAACCTTTGATTACTATTTTACCGAACGCCTGAACGCAAGCATGCACGGAACCGGCGACATTTATTCCAGCGCATTTGCGGGAGCAATTCTGAGAGAAAAAAGCGTACTGGAAGCGGCAGCAATCGCGGCGGATTTTGTAGTTGAAAGCATGAAAATCACGCTTAAAGACGAGTCGCACTGGTACGGTGCAAAATTTGAAAAGGCTCTCCCCTATCTTGTGCAGCGCCTGAACTAAAAAAGCTCGGGCGACGCGCCTATCCGCACGCCGCCCGAAAAATGGAGAACTGTTATGTCTTTTTTGGCAAGGCATACGACGTACGCGCGCCAAAACTTTCGCCAAAATTAGATTGCGGCAAAGCCCTTCTCTAGGTCGGCAATTATGTCGTCCGCATGCTCCGTTCCAATGGAAAGACGAATTGTGCTCTGGCTGATTCCCTGATCGGCAAGCTCCGCGTCGGTCAGCTGGCTGTGCGTTGTGGTTGCCGGGTGAATGACCAGCGATTTTACGTCCGCAACGTTCGCAAGCAGGCTGAAAATCTCAAGATTGTCTATGAACTTCCAAGCCTCTTCTTTTCCGCCCTTAATCTCAAATGTAAAGATAGAAGCGCCGCCATTCGGAAAATACTTCTGGTACAGCGCGTGGTCAGGATGGTCTGCAAGCGACGGATGGTTCACCTTTGCAACCTTTGGATGGTTCTTAAGGAATTCAACCACCTTCTTCGTATTCTCCACATGACGCTCAAGACGGAGCGAAAGCGTCTCCGTTCCCTGAAGCAACAGGAACGCATTGAACGGGCTGATTGCCGCTCCCTGATCGCGCAACAGAATGGCGCGAATATACGTAACGAACGCCGCAGGACCTACCGCATCCGCAAAACTGATTCCGTGATAGCTTGGATTTGCGTCCGCAATCGGCGCGTACTTCCCGCTCTTCTTCCAGTCAAATTTTCCGCCGTCAACAATTATTCCGCCCAGGGAAGTTCCATGACCGCCAATGAATTTTGTTGCCGAATGAACCACTATGTCCGCACCATGCTCAAGCGGGCGGATAAGGAACGGCGTTCCAAACGTGTTGTCAACCACAACCGGAAGCCCATGTTTGTGTGCAATCTCAGAGATAGCGTCCAAATCAGGAATATCGCTGTTGGGATTTCCCAAAGTCTCAAGATAAATCGCCTTTGTATTCGCCTTTATCGCGCCCTCAACCTCCTTCAAGTTGTGCGCGTCAACAAACGTGGTCTCAACACCAAACTGTGGCAAGGTGTGGGCAAGCAGATTGTACGAGCCGCCGTAAATAGTCTTTTGAGCCACAATGTGGTCGCCCTTTTGCGCCAGCGCCTCAATCGTATACGTAATGGCAGCCGCGCCTGAAGCGACCGCCAAAGCCGCAACGCCGCCCTCAAGCGCCGCAATGCGTTTTTCAAGAACATCCTGCGTAGAATTGGTCAGGCGTCCGTAAATATTTCCCGCGTCCGCAAGCCCAAAACGATCCGCCGCATGCTTTGAATTATGAAACACATACGACGTAGTCTGATAAATCGGAACCGCACGGCTGTCTGTCGTAGGGTCTGCCTGCTCCTGTCCAACATGAAGCTGCAATGTCTCAAAATGTAATTTTTTATCTGCCATAATTTTTTCCTCATTCATAAAATATTTTTTTTTAGGGGAAAAGCCTTTCCCCTGCGTCGCACTTTGTTGCGCCGCACCCCTTTCTCCTAAGGGCGATGCCCTTAAAATCCCAAAAAACCGTTACGCCATACAGACGCGCATGACACCGTTCCTAAAATTTTCGCGTATAATTTTCTCAAAAAATGCCGCCATGCGCGCCTCCTGCGTCTTATAGTTTTTATTTCCTAGTTACCTAGTAGTTTTATATGATTGTTTATACCGCATAATACCCATTACGTCAATAGGAAAAAGAAAATTCGCACGGAAATCATTTGTTAGTGTATGTGTATTAAAAAAATAGCTTTCAGTCGAAGTTCATCCTTCAAAATCTAGGGAACGACGGCTGAAAGCCGGCAAAATGCTCCGGTGGAGCATTTTGAGTGAGTCTCCGAGCAGCTATGCTGCGAAGGCTCGCTAGCTTGCTACACGCATTTTTGCCTTGGAACTTATAAAGTTTGCCGCTTACGCGGCAGCAAAAATGGGTGTTTTTGAAGTCTGCAACTTCTCCTTCGCGCTATTTTTTATGCCTCTTCCTATAAAATTGATTTCCGTGCATAAAAATCTCTCGGTTTGACCGTATTCCCCTTGTTCGGTATAATTGGCGTGATATGGAAGTGTTTTTGGGCATTGCGGCGGCTGATGGAACCGGAATTGGACCGGCTTTTGTTATTCCTGCCGCGGTAAAGCGGGCGATACCACACAATAAGATTGACTCATCAGAAGTAAAGGAAGGATGGCGTCGCTTTGAGGCCGCCATCCGCGTTGTTACAGAGGATGTTACTGAACGGCTTGCGCAGCTTCCCAAAGACAAGGTAAACGACATTCAGCGTGAGATTCTTGAGACCTATATCCTTATGCTTGCCGACCCGATTTTTTTGAAGGAAGTAAAGGATTCCTTTGAAGGCGAGCTTTATAACATTGAATACACCATTCAGCAAAAGTCTGAGCAGTATGCCGCCAGGCTTCGCAATGCCGGAAACGAATATCTTGCCGAGCGTGCGCAGGACATAACCGACATTTTTGGACGCGTCCTGAATGAGATGCTGGACATTCATCCCTTTGATATAAATTCGGTGCCGGATGGAAGCGTCATTCTTGCCACAACATTAAGCCCTACGGATACAATCGTTCTTTCGCGCAAAAAAATTGCGGGGCTTGCCCTTACTGACGGCGGACTTTCCAGCCATGTCGTTATTTTGGCTCGGAACTACGGAATTCCAACGGTTGTGGGCATTAACCGCGACAGTCTTGCAAAAAAAATAAAGAACGGCGAAACCGTAATCGTAGACACAGAAATTGGCGAGCTGCTTGTAGAGCCGGACGAGGCAACGCTTGATGAATACAACAAAAAAATCCGCTCAGAGCTTGCCGAGCAGGAAATTCTGACCCACTATCTGGAAAAGCCTGCCCGCACAAAAGACGGCGTGGAATTCAAGCTGTATGCAAACATCGGCTCTTCAGAAGAAGCTGAGATTGCCGCAAAAAATGGTGCCGACGGAATCGGGCTGTTCCGCACGGAATTCCTTTACATGAGCATGGCAGACGGAACGCCGCATGTTGCCGCCCGCTCTTTCAACGAGGAAGAGCAGTTTGAAGCCTACAAGCACGTTCTTGAGATAATGAAGGGTAAGCCTGTTACAATCCGCACGCTGGATGCCGGTGGCGACAAGCTCATTAATTCCGTGGAGCTTCCGTCATTTGAAGAAAAAAATCCGCTTATGGGAATGCGCGCCGTTCGCCTGAGTCTGGCATTTCCGCAGATTCTTCGCACGCAGTTCCGCGCCTTGTACCGGGCAAGCGTTTTTGGCAATCTGCGCATCATGCTTCCGCTCATCACGTCCACGGAGCAGGTTGAGCAGTGCCTTGCCATTGCCGCCGACGTTCGAGCCGAGCTTAAGAACGAAAAAATAGAATTCAACGAAAAGGTGCCGATTGGCATAATGATAGAGACTGCCGCCGCCGCGCTTACAAGCGACTGCCTTGCGCAGGTGAGCGACTTTTTTTCGCTGGGAACGAACGATCTTACGCAATACACGCTTGCCGTTGACCGTGAAAATTCCAACGTGTCCTCGCTGTACGACGAATTCAATCTTGCGGTTCTGCGCCTTATAAACATTACGATTCAGAATGCGCGCAAAAAAGGCATTCCGCTTTCTGTATGCGGCGAGATGGCTGCCCGCCGCGACAGCGTCCTTGTGCTTGCCGGAATGGGAATCCGCAGCCTGAGCATGGGCTCAAAAATGATTTCTCAGACAAAAAAACTGCTGGAACAGTTCACCATAAAAGAGCTTCAGGCAATTTCTTCAAAACGACTGAACCGGCTGTAGGCTTAGGGCGGGGATATTATGGCTAAGAAAAAAAAGAAACCGGATTTTTCAAAACCGAAGGAAAAAAAATCGGAGCAGAACGCAACTTCTCTTAACATTGATGCAGACCTTTCGCAGGTTCTTGCTTCCAGTGATGCAGAAGCCATGGACGATGATTCCCTTGAGGAAGAGGCTTTTACCGCGGACTCCGTATTGAGCGGCGAAGGTAATTCCCGTGGCACTCAGACTGAGCAAGCCGCCGGTGATGCCGCCAGCGACGAAGAGCCGGTGGAAGAGCGCCAGTATGGAATGGCGCGCAAGCAGTATTCCGGTGCGCCGCTTGTTGCCATTGCCGGTCGTCCTAACGTGGGAAAATCCACGTTGTTCAACCGCTTTATGCAGCGCCGCCTTGCAATTGTTGACCCCACGCCAGGCGTAACCCGCGACCCAGTTGAAGGAATCGCCATGTTCAACGGAAACCCCGTTCATCTTGTGGACACCGGCGGTTACAAGCTTCAGCGCGAGATTGGCACCATGGAAGCGGAGCTTGACGAGCTTGTTGTAGAAAAATCAATTCAGATGATAGAGCGTGCGGACGTTGTTCTTTTGGTGCTTGAGGCAGAAAAAATCACTCCCGAGGACGAGGAGATGATTCACCAGATGCGCAAGCATTGGAACAAGCTGATTGCCGTAGTGAACAAAACCGAAGGCGGTAAGAACGAGAACGTCGCCTGGAACTATGCGCAGTACGGCTTTAAGGAGCTGTTCTTTATTTCTGCGGAGCACGGCGACAATGTGCGCGCCCTGTACGAAAAGCTTGAGAGCGTGCTGGATTTTAGCCATGTGCAGCTTATTTCTGAAAAGCCGCCGATTCGCGTTGCCATAATGGGTAAGCCTAATACCGGAAAGTCCACGCTTTCCAACCGGCTTACGCATACAGAGGCTTCCATTGTGTGCGACTACGCAGGAACAACGCGCGACACTGTTGAAGGCTATTTTGAATTTGAGGGAAACCATTTTCAGGTGCTGGACACCGCAGGAATCCGGCGCAAGGCACGCGTTCACGAGAACGTAGAATATTATTCAGTGAACCGTGCCATAAAGACGCTTGACCGCTGCGACCTTGTGTTCCTTATGATTGACTCGCAGGAAGGTCTTGCCGAGCAGGACAAAAAAATATGCAGCCTTGCCTACGAGCGTGGGCGTGGCATTGTGTTTGTTCTGAACAAGTGGGATTTGAACGAGGACCAGAGCCGAAAGGCGGTAAAGAACATAAAGCAGTGGATGAACATCATGTTCGGGCAGATGGAATATGCGCCGATTGTGAACATTTCGGCGCTTAACGGTACCGGGCTGATTGAGCTTTTGCGCAACGCCGTTGAAATTTACACGCAGCTGAACCACAAGGTTGACACCGCCGCCCTGAACATGGCGCTTAAGGACTGGCTCTTTAAATATCCGCCGCCGGCAAGCAAGACCGCGCATTTTAAAATCCGCTATATGACGCAAAAAAGCCGCAACCCGGTAAAATTCCTTATTTTTGCGACCCGTCCGGAAGTTGTGCCAGAAACCTACGTAACGTATTTAAAGAACCGCATCCGCGAGGATTTGGGCTTTGACAAAATTCCCGTTCAGCTGGAAATGAAAGCCAGCCGCAAAAAATGGGAGGAGCGCGAGCGCTGATGACGTATTCAATCGGTGAAGTAGAGGAACTTACAGGTGTAAAGGCTCATGTGCTGCGCTATTGGGAGGAGGTGATTCCCGGCCTTTCGCCCAAAAAGAACATTGGCGGGCGGCGCACGTATTCTCAGCGCGAGCTAGAGATGGTCATGCGCCTTAAGCATCTTATTTTTGACAAGAAATTTACGATTGAAGGCGCGCGCGACCAGATTATTGACGAAATTGATGTTGTGAACGAGCATTTTGAGCTTGTAAAGCAGCTGCATGATATGCGCGAGGAACTTTCGGAGCTGTATTTTTACGCAAAAAAAATGAAATTATAGAGGGATAGGGCGCTGTATGAGTCAGGAAAAGTGGTACGACCAGTTTTATGGAAAAAAATCTTCGCGGTCGGCTAAGGCTGCGGAACGCACCAAACGCAAGGAATATAATAAGGCTCGGGACGAATATTTTGACCAAAAGCGACGCGGCGTGCTTGCCGAAGACGGCGTGCCGACCAGCCAGAGTGCAAAAAAAGGGCAGCGTGGGGTTGCGGACGTACCCGCTGGCGCTCAAAAGAGCGCCGCTCAGCGTTCATCCATAGGCGACGTACGCTCCTTTGCTGCTGGCGCTTCCGACGCACAGATTCTTTCAAGTAGAAATTTATTTGACGCTACGGCAATTCCGCAGGACTCAAGGCGGGTGCTTGAGAATTTTGACGCAATCGTGCAGGGCGTTCGCCCCATGAACAGCCGTCAGATGCAGAGCTTGCCCAAGGACATTCGCACGCTTTCGCACCTTTTGACGGACGAGCGGGGGGCGCGCCACGTTGCCTACATGAATGCCACGGAACAGCTTTCTGCATATCTGCGCTATTTTACGTGGTGGAACCTTGTGCGCCTTACGCGCGTATTTGCAAACCTTCCGGCTTCGTCGCTTGCCTTTAATGACGGCGACGCGCTACTGGACGCTGGCTCCGGTCCGCTTACGCTTGTTATTGCTCTGTGGCTGAGCCGCCCGGAGCTGCGCCAAAAGCGCCTTACCGTCTACTGCATGGACATTTCGCAAAGCACAATGGCGGTTGGCGAGGAGCTGTATCTTTCTATTGCGGCAAAAACGCCGCCAAAAAATCCTGACGCAGAAGGCTTTTGGAAAATCGTGCGCGTAAAGGGCGAGCTTGGAACGGACATCCGCAAAAAGGCGGTGTTTGTGGGCGCGGCTAACATGTTCAACGAGATTTATCAAAAGGACCACGAAGCTCCCGAAAAAATAGCCGACAAGCAGATAAAGGCGCTCACAAGCTATGCCGCACCCGGCGCACGATTTTTTATTGCCGAGCCGGGAATGCCGGTTGCGGGCCGCTTCATAAGCCTTATGCGCGAGCGCTTTATTCGCCGCGGATGTGCGGTTGTGGCTCCGTGCCCGCATCAAAAGACCTGCCCCATGAACGGTTTGCACGCCCGCTACGGCGGAAGCGCAAAGTGGTGCAACTTTTCTTTTTCTACTGCCGACGCGCCGCAAAAACTGCTTAAGCTTTCTGAAAGCGCAGGACTTCCAAAGGAGCGTGCGGTCATAAGCTTTTTGTTTGTGACTGGTGGGGAGGTGCAATCTTCTTCCGACGCTGGTTCATTGGCGGAACTGCATGATGTGCGTGGAAACCCCACAGAAAACAAGGTGCAAAAAGCGCTGCCGCTTGCCGTTGTGTCTGACCCTATCCGCCTTGGTGAGCATCGAACCGGCTTTTATTCATGCACAGAGCATGGTATGGCACTTGCCATTGCGGGGCGTGCAAAGGGGTTAAAGTCCGGCGACATAATAAAAATGTCCATGCTCAAAAGCATGGACACTCTGCCAAAAGATAAAAAATCCGGTGCCGTAGAAATTACGTTGTAACCGTACGGCGGACTTCATTCATTCTTCAGTAAAAATTTGCTCAATCTGCGTCTTGTAAATTTCTGCAAGGCGGTAGCGCATGATTTCTTGCTTTGCAGAAAGCTCAACGCCAACTTCAAACGGCTTTGTAATGAGTGCAAACTTGTTCACGCGCTCAAACATCTTAAAGCCGTTCTTTGGTGCAACCAGCGAATTGATTTCCGCATCGTACAACTTAAGGATGTCCTCAGAGGCAAGCAAAGCCTCGTAGCTTTCATACTGAATACCGTTTTCTGCCGCGTAGTTTTTTATTTCGTCCTCGTCAACAAGGATGAGCGCTCCAAGATAGCGCTGATCCTGACCAACAACGACCGCCTGCTTGATGTAGCGAGACTCGTTCAGCTTCTGTTCAATCGGAACTGGCTCAACGTTCTCTCCGCCGCGCAGAACGATGGTGTCCTTTTTGCGACCTTTGATGACAATCTCGTCATGAATGGTCATAAGGCCAAGGTCTCCGGTGTCGAACCAGCCGTCAACGGTCATTACCTTCTGCGTAAGGTCGGGGCGCTTGTAGTAGCCGCGCATTACCGTTCCGCCTGAAATTTGGATTGCGCCGAACTGTCCGCGTTTAAGCACGTAGCCGTCCTCCGGGTCTACAATGCGCGCCTTTACGCCGCGGATTGGCGAGCCTACGTTGCCAAAAATAGGCGCGGCAATAGGACGTACGGAAATAACCGGCGCGGTTTCGGTAAGACCGTAGCCTTCCACAACGTTCACGCCAATTGCCCAGAAAAATTCGTCTATGTTCTTAGGATATGCACCGCCGCCTGCAATTCCCGCGCGGAAGTTCGTGCCAAGCATTGCCTTTATCTTTCGGAATACAAGCACGTTGCCAAGCAGCTTGAGCGGCCACAGCAGAAGCCATGGAATGAGGTACGCAATCCACCATGCCGCCGTGTAGTAGCGGGTGAAGCACGGATTCTGATTGAACATCTTGCGCTGCATGCGCGAATGCGCAATGGCAACCGACACAAAGAATTTGAACATTGCGTACACGATGCCGCCTGTCTTGCGCATTTTGCGAAGGATTCCGTCATACACGGCTTCAAAAACACGTGGTACGGCAGGAAGCAACGTTGGATTCACTTTAAGGAAGTCTGCAAGCAGAATGGAGCCAATCGGCTTTGAATAGCACAGCGTTCCCGCCTGAATTGCGATGACGTATTCAACTTCGCGCTCAAAAACGTGCCATACCGGCAGAACGGAAAGCGCCCGCTCGCCAGGATTTATCATGATTCGCTCCTGAAGCTCGTCCAGCTGTGTAAGAAAGTTGCCGTGCGTAAGCTCAACGCCTTTTGGCGTTCCCGTCGTTCCAGACGTAAAGATGATACAGGCAAGGTCGTTCCACTGACCTTTCTCAAGTTCGGCTTCTACTTCGCCCTTATGCTCTATGCGCCAGGTCTGACCGTTTTTTATGATGTCGTTGAATGTAAGGAGCGCAAAACCTGCGGCTTTTGTTGCCTCAAGCGCGTCTTCAGTAGGCTCGTCAAACGTAATGAGCGTTTTGAGTGCCGGAAGTTTTTCTTTAAGCGAGACTATTTTGTGAACCTGCGCGGAATTTTCTGCAATGCAGACGCGGCATTCCGTAAAAGAAAGGATTGTCTCCAAATCTATGAGCGTAGCGTCGCAGCCACGCGGAACGTCAACGGCACCAATTGCCATGATTCCCATGTCTGCCTGAAACCATTCCTTGCGGTTGTCAGAAATAAGACCGACTGGCTCCCCGCGCTTTACCTGAAGATTCAAAAGCCCGGCGGCAAAATCAAGGGCAAGCGTGTACAGCTCGCGGTAGGTAACCGGCTCAAAAACGCCTTCCTTGTTCTTGCTCATTTGTGCGGCAATTTCCGGGAAGTCCGCGGCTGTTTTTCGCAGCATTTTAGGTACGGTCTGTTCCATAGTAAAAACTCCGGCGCCGGAAGTGCATTCTGCAAGTCCGGCAAAGAATAATCTAATTGTAAAATTATATTAGCAAATATTCGTAAAAGCAAGGATTGTGAGCGGACTAAAAGGAATCTTCCTGTGGCAAAGGCATTATAAAACCTAAGAAGCTTAAAGGATGCGAGTCTTCTAAAAAATAGCGCGAAGGAGAGTTTGCGGCTTTCAAAAACACTTTGTTGTGCTGCCGCGAAAGCGGCAACGTATATAGTTACAAGGCACAACAAGGTGTAGCACGCGAGCGTGCGATTTTGAAAGACGAAACTCGACTGAAAGCTATTTTTTGAGGACAGCACTTTTTAATTCTTGATATTTATAATGCGCTTACCCTGGGAATCTTTCCTTGGTTAAATTGCGCACAATAAAATAAAGTGCTATACTCATAGCCTATGGAATCAGAGCGCATTCTCGAATCAATTATAGAGAATTTTTTCAGGGACGACGAAAAAAATCAGATTTACATTTCTTTGTCTGAATCATTGTTCCCTGCCGTAAAAAAATATTCCAGCAATGGCATTATGGTCATTGACCTTCAGGAGGATTTCTCACCGCTCAAGCCGTTCCTGCAAATCCTGAAGTCGCTCAAACTGTCTCGCTCAGATTTGGAAAAATCCGTCTATTCGCTTCAGCTGGACACCTTTGATTCCTGGCTGAACGGCGATTCCCTTAAAAAGCGAAAGGATATTTTTATTCGCGAGGAGCTGAATTACGAAAAGCGCCGCATTCGCGAAGCAATCATCTCACTGCTTAAGCGCCATTTTACCGGCGACTGCAAGTGCATCATCCTGAACTCGCAGTTTTTGAGCGAGGAAGCCCTTGAGATTCTTAAGATTCTTGATAAGGAACTGCATTGCGGAAAGATGATTTTTTGCTTTAACAGCATCCGCCTTGAGCAGTATTCCGATTTTATGCGCGCATACATTCACGCGCTCATAAATTGTCCTGACTATTATTCCATCACCACTGCCGCAGACTTTGACGAGAACGCCATTCTGCCAAAACCGCGCCTTTCCTTGGATTACCAGACCTTGTTTAGCACGCTGACCGTTTACAACGCGTTCCTTGCGCTTTCTGAAGGCAACGCGCTCGTCCGTCAGATTGATGAAGCAAGCCTTTTGCGCAAGTTTTCTACGCAGGAGCAGCGCTCAATTTATATAGAGATGGGAAAACTGTGCTTTTACCGCGATGAGCTTGACCTTGCCACGTATTACTTCAGCAACGTAATAGAAACCGAGGTTGGAGACATGAACGATGCAACCGCGCTGTACTATCTTGCGTTCCTTGCCTACCTCAAGGGCATGAATCCTGCGGCTAACAAGTATCTTGCAAAGATAAAGCTTGTTCTGGTGGACAAAACAAACTCCCCGGAATACGCGCTTACCCTAATGCTGGAATACATTATTGCCGCACGCATAAATGCAAATTACCCGCTCCAAAAGTACGAGCTTGCCCTTGACCTTCTGGAACAAACGGGGCTGCTTAACAACCGCATCTTTACTTCGATTACGATTCCGTGGAACATTCTGTACGAAAAGCAGCTGCGCGCAAAAATGTTCCTTCGCGTGCAGGAAGCGCTCCATTGCTCAGAGTCGCTGGATAACCGCTTTGGGCTAAGCTCCTGCTGCCATTGGATGGGAATCTGCCTTACAAACGACGGACGCAAAGAGGAATCCATAAAGTGGTACACGCGATGCCTGCATATCCGAGAGGAAATGGCGGACTTGCTTGCAATCATAAAAATCACCAACGGCTTTTCCTACGAATATCTTATCAGCGCGCGCTATAAGGAATCCTATAACGTCATAAATGAATTCAGCTATCACCTTTTGGAAACAGACGACTACCCGGAAATTGTAATCACGCTGGGCAACGTTGGACGTGCCCTGTTCTTTGCCCGCAACCTTGAGCAGGCAACGCACGTTTTTCAGAAGCTGCTTGACCTTATGTACAACTTTGACCTTATGAACGTTTCTGTAAATTCGTTCATTCCGTTGTACAACGACATCCTTACCTATCTTGCGATTATAGAGCTGTTCAGCGGCAATTACACCCGCGCCAAGATGAACCTGTACAACATTCTGCATAACGGACACGAGCTTTCTCCTATTGAGGAAATTTCCATGCTGTTCCTGCGCGCGTGCGTGCATCTTATGGAAAACGAGCTTGACGAAAGCTTTGAGGTTTTTGCGGACATGGTAAAGAAGTTCAAAAAGGTTGGCGCAACGCAAGAGCATCGTCTGGCATTCTTTTATTACGAATTTGCCATTCAGTTGGAAAAGAACGGTCAGCTGGAAAAGGCCGCCAAGATGATGGCAGAAGGCCATAAAATTGCGGTGCGCAACAATCTTTCATATTATTCGCAAAGGAAGGACGCAGTTACCACGGCGGAATACCTTGCTGCCGTTGAGCAGTTTGAGCCGCTTAACCTTGACCTGAACACGCTTGCCGCCCGCGCCGAAAAAGAGCGCCTTATGAACTTATTGCATAAGCGGCTCCGCGACTCGCAGTTCTTGAACAAATTGATGTCGTTCACAATCGACACATTCAACGAGCAAAAGTACCGCACCAACGTCATTCAGTCCGTGTTTGACTACACAATGTCTGACGCGGTGTTCCTTGCAGAAAAGTCGGCAGAAACCCACGAATGGGAAATCCTTGCCTGCTCAATGCGCGACGAGGTTAAGGTTCCTTCCAAAAATTTATGGAACGAGCTGCTTAACTATTCCCGCGACGTGCGCCCAGAAAGCATACAAAAGCAGAGCGACCGCGACATCATGTACATCAACCTTTCCAAGTTTGATCTGACCGCGGGAATCATCATTTACCTTAAGAAAAAACTGTGGCTTTCGGCGGAGGAATTTTCCACGCTGAACCTTGCGATGAACAACATTCAGGCGCAGCTGGTCATGTTCAATCAGAATCAGCATCTTGCGCTAATTTCGTCTACGGACCCGCTTTCTAAGCTTAAGAACCGCCGCGCGTTCAACGAGCATCTGATGATAGAAAGCGAGCTTATAAGCCGGTACGAGGCGAAGTCGCAGGGAACGATGTGCGAGTCCATTGTATTTGTGGATTTGGACAACTTTAAGTATTACAACGACAACTTTGGTCACGAAATTGGCGACCTGCTTATAGCTCAGATGGGCGTAATCCTTAAGTCCGTATTCCGCAAGGTGGACTTTGTTGCGCGCTACGGCGGAGACGAATTTGTTGTGTGCCTGCCAAATACCAAAAGCGCCGAAGCAAAGCGTTCCGGCGAGCGCCTGTTTGACGCGCTCAAAAAGCAGAAGTTCTTTATTCCTGAAATTGAAAAAGCCCTTGGACGAAAAATCGATGTTCCTAAAAACAAGATTTTTGGCTTCAGCATTGGAATCTGCTGCAATTTGGACAATTCGGAAATAACGAACCTTGAGGAAACCGTAAGCAAGGCCGACCAGGCGCTGTATTATTCAAAGCATCACAAGAAGGGAACCATTTCAGTCTGGAGCGAAATTAAGGACAAGCTCGATAGTGATGGAGAAACCGTTTTAAATGACCGATAAAAAAGAAAAGGTTATGTAAAATGGCGTCTAAAAATATCTCCCGAGAAAAAATCATCAGCGCGTTTTTGTTCTGCGCGTTTGACAAAAACGTAGGCTCCACGTCGCTTCAGGATATTGCGGAATATCTGGGCATAAAAAAAGCTTCGCTGTACAATCATTTTTCTGGCCGTGACGAAATGTACGACGCCACGCTTGCGTATTGCCGCGACTATTTGGAAAACCTTTCGTTCATTCCAGAAAATTTCCTTAAGCTGGATATTTTTCGCACAAAGACGCTGTGCGAGGTGCTGAACACGCTCATCCGGCGTTACATTCAGATTTACGAGACGGAGCCGATGTTCCAGATTTACGCCTTTGTGCACAGCGAACAGTATTTTAACAAAATTGCCGCAGACATTGCCGACGCGGAATACGCCAAGCTGGAATATGGGCTGAGCCGCATTCTTCTTATTTATTGCAACGACAAAAAAGCGGGGCTTTCTCCGGCGGAGCTGGATTCTGCAATAAAATGGTACACGAGCGCGCTTCTTCAGCAGCTGGACGCCTACATCATGCACAAGAAAGAAATTGTACGCCAAAACCCAGAATGCGGAGCCGGAAGCCTGTTTGCCCTGCCAACTGACGATGCCGCCCTCGAAAAAATCTATTTCCTTTCTGACTACTATATAAATTCGCTCTTTAAACTGTGAAATTAAAAAAAGAATTTGCGAAATTTGTAGAAGTGACCGATACTATCTGTATACTGAAAAAGAGGTTACTATGAAAAGAAACGGGAAGCTTTATCTGGTTGTTGCAGGCACAGTTGCAGCTGCAATTTTAATTCTCAATGTGATTCAAATCCTTGTGATTTCAAAACTTATGCGAAGCACTATGAAGGATGAGTCCTTGGTCGAATATCAGCAGTTTGCAGATTCGTATTCAGACGTTGTTGCGCTTACGCTTGAAAAGTATTTTGCACATCTTGATTTTTATGTGAACGCAGATGTGGTAAAAACGCGCAGTACGCCACAGATTGTGGAATGGCTTAGAGAAAACGAAGCGCTTCGCGACAGGTCTATGGACTATGTTGCATGGGTCGACAATGACGGAGAATTCTTTTCGGATGTGGGAACGCACACTAACGTTGTGGAACGCGACTATTTTCAGGGCATAATGCGTCAGGGAAAGGACGAATTCATAGATAATCCGGTTACATCAAAGGCGACGGGAAAAACCGTCGTTCATATCTGCCGGGCAGCAAAGGTGAACGGAAAAACGGTCGGCTTCTTTTCTGGCGTAGTAAACTTCAACAATCTTTCTTCGTTGCTTGATGCGGTTAATTTGGACAAGGGCGACGTTTCTTTGTTCTCCTCTAAGGGAGATTTGATTTGTACCAGCGGAAATTTTGACACCTTACAGTCTAACCTTGAGGCTGGTGGCGCAGAAGCAAAGCAGATGCTTACAGACATTGCATCTGCAACAGGTCGTGGCATTGTCGGCGTTTACGAGACGCGCGGCGGAAAGACAGTGAACATCTACCGCCCGATTAAGCACACGCCGTGGTTTCTTACCTTGATGATGGACTCAAGCGAAATACTTGCGACGGCAATAACGGTTGGTCATTACATGCTTGCTGGAAGCATTATCCTTATGGTGGTAATCATTTTGCTTGTCGTAATTATCATATATGGCTCCCTTAAGCCGCTTGATAACGTTGAGCGCACGATTGTAAACATTGCTTCTGGCGACGCGGATTTGACCAAGCGTATTGACTATCAGGCTAACAACGAAATTGGACGCGTTGTGGACGGCTTCAATCTGTTTGCGTCCAAGCTGCAAAGTATCATAAGTGCCATGAAGGATTCCAAGAACGATTTGGTTGCGTCCGGCGAATCCCTTTCGGCTTGCTCGCAGGACACATCTTCTGCAATCACGCAGATTCTTGCGAACATCAAGAGTTTGGACAGCTTTGTGAACGTGCAGTCCACCAGTGTTCATCAGACGGCGGGCGCGGTAAACGAGATTGCGTCAAACATCGAATCGCTCAATCACATGATAGAAAGTCAGGCTTCTTCGGTAACGCAGGCTTCTGCTGCCGTAGAGCAGATGATAGGAAACATCAATTCCGTAAATAATTCCGTTTCTAAGATGGCGGAAGGCTTTGAGGACTTGGAGCATAAGGTTGTAACCGGTGTTCAGAAGCAGGAGGATGTAAATTCCCGCATCCAAGTTATTGAGACAGAAAGCAAGGCGCTGCAGGAAGCGAACGCCGTTATTTCTGGTATTGCGGAACAGACGAACTTGCTTGCCATGAACGCGGCGATTGAGGCGGCTCATGCGGGCGAGGCAGGAAAGGGCTTTGCCGTTGTTGCAGACGAAATCCGTAAGCTTTCTGAAACATCTACGTCGCAGTCAAAAACAATCGGTGAGCAGCTTAAGACGATTACCGACAGCATTGACGGAATTGTTTCGGCTTCAATGGCCGCGCAAAAGTCGTTTGCCGAGGTTTCGCAGGGAATTTCAGAGACCACGAATCTTGTTCATGAAATTAAGAATGCAATGGCGGAGCAGGGCGAAGGCTCAAAGCAAATTTCCGTTGCGCTTAACGCCATGAACGACAGCTCAAATCAGGTTAAGAATTCCTCTTACGAGATGTCTGAGGGCAACAAGGCAATTCTTGAGGAAATCAAGAGCCTTCAGGATTCCACGTTCAGCATAAAGTCGGCGATGGATGAAATGGCTGTGGGTGCGGAAAAAATCAACGAAACCGGCGTGGCGCTTTCTACGCTGTCGAATGCTGTTGGAGATTCAATTTCAAAAATAGGCGAGCAGGTTGACCAGTTCAAGGTGTAGCTTTGAGCGCATAAAATGAAGGTAAAGGCGGTGGGGCTTCTCACCGCTTTTTTTGTCAGGACGTATATGCAGTTTATTCCGGTTGAAGAACTGAGCGCAAAGAACAGGGCGGCGCTCACTCAGTTTCTTATGAAGCACGAGCGCTTGTGCGTACAATTGAGCGCTTCCGCCCGAAAAAGCATGGCAGCTTTGTTTGCCGTGTATGTTAATGATGTGTGCGCGGCGGATTTGTATGGGCTGGTAAGTATAAAAAAAACGATTCTGCATTGTCTGCCCTTTGCCAATCATGAGGAAAAAACTGCCATGCAGGACGATTTTGTGCGTTCCTTTGCGGATTTTTTTAAGGGCGAAGGCTTTGCGTGCCCCGTCTGTGTTAACGGCACAGAAAGCGGAAGCGCCCTTGTTCTTGACGCGCTCAGAGCTTGCGGCTACGAGCCGGCGGAGCAGAATGCTTATTTTTTGATGACGTTGCCACGGAATGCGCCGTGCGGCAAAAACGCTGCGCTTCCGGCGGGCGCGCAGATTGTCCGCTGCAAAAAGGATTTGCCGGAGCCGTTCCGCCGCCAATTGTTCGACCTGCAAAAGCACTACGAGACGGAAGAAGTCGTGCCTGTATGCCTTTCGCTTGATGAGGATTTGTGTCGTCTGCGCCTATCAAATTCGCTTCGCACGCAGTACATTCTGGCGCTCTGCTTGAGCGACCCGGCAACTGGCGCGGAACAGCTGGTGGCAAAGGCGGGTACCAACGCCATAGGCTTTAAGGCAGTGCAGTTTGGCGGCGTATACACAAGTGCGCCCTTTCGCAAAAGGGGCTTTGCCCGCATTCTTCTTTGTGCGCTCATCTCAAAAATCCTTAGAATGCGCCGCGTTCCCGTTCTTTTTGTAAAGACGCACAATGCCACTGCCGTTTCCTTGTATCATTCCCTTGGCTTTATGACGCTGTGCGGCTATACGATTGCGTATTATGGCGGATAGCGTAACCAAGGAAATCAATTTTATGTGAAGCTGCATAAAAAATAGCGCAAAGGAGAAGTTG
>ERZ842401.3855-NODE-3855-length-18147-cov-4.310911_pt1 | contig 18147 bp, 14 predicted proteins | sample MGYA00521270_ERZ842401 | MGnify/ENA primary metagenome ERZ842401 (study PRJEB31892, sample SAMEA3878208) | bioreactor metagenome | biome: Moose rumen | place: Sweden | collected 2011-10 | study: EMG produced TPA metagenomics assembly of the PRJEB12797 data set...
TGCGTCCACGCCGTCGGGGGTCTTTTCGGCGTAGGGCATCATGTTGCTGCCATGAGCGTAGAGGGTTTCAGTGATCTGGGTCTTGACGCCGTTCTTGTAGGTTTCAAAGGTATATTCGATGGCATTGTCGTCGGTCAGTGCCAGCACGGCTTCGATGGCATCGGTCACCTTTTCGTTGGGGGTTTCGTCGCTCTGGTGGGCCATGATCTGCTTCATGCCGCCCGCGATGTCGCTGCGGGAGAGATAGCCGTCCACCATGTTGCCGTCGCCTGCGGTCACGTCGTCCAGGGCGTTCACGGCCACGATCTGATCCCGGTCACGCTTGCCAGCGTTGGCTTCGTTGTAGATGATGGCGCTGTCCAGGGTCACTTTCAGACTGTCGGAAGCCCGGTCGCCCCACTGATGGGCATCCTTCTGGACGTTGAAGCTGTATTCGCCGTTTTCCAGCACATAGCAGCCTTGGCCGAAGTTGTCAAAGGAAGCCAAATCATCGGTAGCGAAGGAGATGGTCACTTCCTCGGAAGCGCCGGGCTCAAGGATGCCGGTCTTGGCGTAGCCGATCAGCACCACCTTGGCCTTTTCCAGACCGCGGCCCTTGATACCGAAGTTTTCGGTGTCAGTGGCATAGGGAGCGTCCATGTACAGCTCCACCACGTTTTTGCCCGCCACATCGCCAGTGTTGCTGACTTTCACGGTGATGCTGTTCTGGCCATGAGCCGCCAGCGCCACGTCAGAGGCGGTGATTTCTTCCGTGAAGGTGGTATAGGACAGACCGAAGCCGAAGGGGAACTGCACCACCTGGTCATAGCCCGCGGCGGAGCCATTCTTGAAGGTCAGCGCCTTGAATTCATCGGAATCGAAGTAGCCCACGGAATCGGCAGTTTCGTAGTAGCGATAGCCCACGTAGATGCCTTCCTCGTACTGATAGAAGGTCTGGCCGTTGGCGTTCACATAGCGGTTGTCGTCGGTGTTGTAGTAGGTGGGATTGGTGGTCATGTCATAGGCGAAGGTGTCCACCAGGCGGCCGGAGGGATTATTACGGCCGGACAGCAGCGTAGCAACACCCGTGATGCCCGCTTCACCGGGGTGGCCGATCCAGAGGCAAGCATCCACATTGTAGTCTTCACTGTCAATGAAGCCCAGCTCCATGGGAGCGGCGCTGTTGATAAGGACAATGGTGTGGGTGAAGTTTTCTTTGGCAAAGGCCAGCAGGTCCTTTTCGTTCTGATCCAGTTCCAGGTAGGTGGAGCCGGTCAGGGTGCTGCCGTCGCCGTCATAGTCCATGGAGGGAGAAGCGCCTTCCGCGCCGGAGCGGGCGAAGGTGACGATGGCATAATCGGTGTAGCCGTCCTGCAGAATGCTGCCCTTGCCTCCCTCGTATACATCCTTGGCAAATTCATGGATTTTGGTGTAGCTGGTCCAGCCGCCGCCACCCCAGCCGTCGGAGGAAGCGGGGGCAGGATCGTTGGCGTTCACGCCGCGTTCGCCGCCGCAGATTTCTTCCAGCCATCCCCAGGCGTCTTCATTCACGTCCAGGCCGGCTTCCAGCAGCGCGTCCAGCATGAGCACGGTGTTTTCGTCGTCCGCGCCGCCAGCGGAGCCGGTGCCGCCTTCCACGTAGTTGTAGCTCATCGCGCCCAGTACAGTCACTTTTGTGTCTTCTGCCAGGGGCAGCAGGTTGTCTTTATTCTTGAGGAGTACAGAGCCTTCCGCGCCGATCTGCACGGCCACGTCATAGCCCTCAGAGTAGCAGTAATCCGCGTCATAGGTCGCGGCGCTGGCAGCCGGAGCGATGCTGAGCAGCATCATCACGGCAACCACAGCAGACAGGATTTTCTTGCCAAGCTTCATATCATTTCCTCCTTGCATTCTTGGCGGGTATTTCTTCCCACCGGATGATGCAAGTATAAAGGCTTTTCCGTTCGCGGGCTATTGTTTCGGCGCAACAGGTTCTCTCCCGGAAAAAGCGGCGTGAATACCGGAACGAGCGGTATGAAAAAAAGAACGAACGGCTTTTTCTTAGCCGTTCATTCCGGATCATCGGCTGATATTTGCCGTTCGTTCCATGCAAAGAGATGATTAATATAATCAAGCGGCAAGTTCTAAATACCAATCGCTCAGCCAATCATGAAAAAATGATGACTGCTTAGAACTTTGAACTTAAACTGAAAATGGAATTACAGCATCACGCCGCCGTCGTTCTGCATCAATTCCATATACGCGTCCCGGATCTCCTGATATTTTCTGCGGCTGATGGGCAGCATCTCCCCGCTGGTCAGGGAGACTTCATTGTCTCCGATGCGCCGGATGAAGCGGTAATTGAGCAGGTATCCCTTGTGAATCCGCAAAAAGCCCTGGGGCGTTAGTTCTTCTTCCAGCTCCTGCATGCTTTTATGCAGCTCCATGGGAGCGTCCTTGCCCACGATATGGGCCATCTGTGTTTTGCCGCTGCCCTCGATATATTGCAGCTTGTCAATGGCCAGGTACATCACCTGATCCCGCTCCCGCACGATCAGGGTCTTTGGCTGTTCGTTGGCTTTTTTATAGGCCATGTAGGTATCAATCACGCCGGACACGTCCTGAATCAGCCGGTTTTTGCGGATGAATCCCCGGGGGTTGGTGCGCAGGGCATCGAAAACCAAATCTTCACGGTTGGAAATGTAGATAATATCGATCAGGTTTCCTTCCCGCCGAAGTCGCTGAGCCAACTCCAGTCCCGTCATGCCGGGCATTTCGATATCCAGAAAGAGCAAATCAAAAGAAATGGCCTGCATCCTGAGCAGCAGTTCCCGGGGCCGGGAAAAGGTTTCGATGGAAGCGTCCACATTCCGCGTCCGCAGCGCACCGCGCAGAGAAGAACTGAGCAGTTCCAGCGCCACCTTTTCATCATCGCAGATCGCGATATTCCATCTGATCATGCCTCTTCCTCCCTGCTTTTTTCTTCCGGCATTTCCAGCATCACGTCTGTGGTAAAGATGCCGCCGCTCATGCTGTACTTCACGGAACCGTTATAGCTTTCCGCGATCCGTCGGATGATCCGGGTGCCGTAGCCGTGCAGCTCCGTGTGGTTGGTTTTTGTGGTTTCCAGGGTCATCCGCCGCTTTTCCGGCAGCGTTTTATCCACGGGGTTGGTAACGCGGATAAACAGATATTCCTGCCGGGGCAGAATGGAAATGTTCACTGTCGGTTCCGCCACGCCTGCCTGAGACGCGGCCTCCATGGCATTGTCCAGCAGATTGGACAAAAGGCTGCACAAGTCCTCATCCTTGAAGGGAAGCTTGCGGGGCACGAGGATGCTGGTATCCAAAACGACGCCCTGCTCCTTGGCCGCGGCCATTTCATGATTCATGACCACGTCCACGGCGTAATTACCGCTGTCAAAGCTCTTTAAATACTTCGTTCCTTGGGAGGAAACCCGGTCCAGATACTCTTTCGCCTCCGCTGTTTTCCCTTCGTCCAGCAGCGCTTTCATGTAGAAATTATGGTTCTTGATTTCATGACGGATAGAGCGCAGCTCGTCATAGCTCAGCTTGGTGGCATGATACTTCTCTTTTTCCATTTCCGCCTTCTGCCTGAGCGCGTTCAGCTCCATATTTTTCTTCGTGCCCTGGTCGATGGTATAGAACTGGTAATAGGCCATCAGATTGATAAACCACAGCGAAACACACACCAGAATGTTGAAATTGCGCGCGTTTACGATCGCCTTCGATAAATCGGCATACAGCTCCAACCCGATGATGATCGCCGAAATCACCACCTGCATCCACACATACTTGCCGCCGATGGCGGTGCCGGTCTCAAAAGAAAAATGCCGCAGGAACCAGATTTCCGTAAAAATCATGACCGTCGCCACCAGCGGCGTCAGATACTGCGCCCAGGCAAAATACGATTCGTTCAGGGACGCGAATAATACGCCCAGCGGTTCGGAAATGGGCAGCATCACCATCACGCTGGCCACAAACATCCAACCCCGCACCAAACATACCCTGAAATCATACTTGCTTCTCAGAATGGCATACCCCGCTACGAAGATGCTGAGGGCGATTCGATCCATCTGCCAGCCGCTTGTCAGCCAGAATAAAAGGGAATCCAAGAGAATATAGCTTGCGCAGCAAACGAGGTACTCTATAAAAAACTGCGCAATCCCTTTTTTATTTTTCGGGAAATCACGCAGCAGCATGACCGCTGCCATGATCAGCATCGCATTGGTGAACACATATCCATAGCCCATGCCGGGTGAAAGAATAAACTGACGAATATATTCAAACAAATCGTTTGCCCCCTTTCACCTGCTATCTGGAAATCCCCCTATAAAGTATATCAGAAATGACGATCCTCTTCAAGATAAGCGGAATAACTGGTATGATATGAGGAATAAATGGTTTTATAAGCAAAAACCCCTTGACAACTAATTCGCCATGATACAGTTTGTGGCCGGAGCTGGTGTCGTGCTGATCGGCATTGTGCTGGTTCCCCTGCTCGCCAACCTTTTCACCGTAACCTGACGAACCCGGCCCCCGCCTCGGCGGGGGCCTCTCTGTAAGGAGGTGAACTGATTGAACTTCCTCTGGAATACAATCACAGAATGGATCAAGGAACTGCTGATCAGTGGGATCATGAGCAACCTGAGCGGCTTGTTCGACGGGATTAACGGTCAGGTAGCGGAAATCGCCGGAACTGTGGGAACTACGCCCCAGGCTTGGAACGCCAGCGTTTTCAACATGATTAAAACCCTGTCTGATAATGTCATTGTTCCCATTGCCGGAGCCATCCTGACCTTCGTGATGTGCTATGAACTGATTCAAATGGTGATTGATCGGAACAGCTTCCACGATTTTGAAACCTTTACTTTCATGAAATGGGTGGTAAAAACGGCTATCGGTGTTCTCCTGCTGTCCCATACCTGGGATATTGTTATGGGAATATTTGAAGTGGCACAGAACGTGGTCAGCGCCGCTGCCGGAACGATCATCACCAACACAGACCTGAACATTGCCAATGTGATCACCGACCTGGAAGCGGGCTTGCAGAGTATGGAGATCGGGCCGCTGTTCGGACTCTGGTTCCAGTCTATGCTGGTTGGTATCATTTCCTGGATCATGACCATCTGCATCTTCGTGGTGGTATATGGCCGCATCATGGAAATCTATCTGGTAACGTCTGTCGCTCCGATCCCGTTTGCTACGATGGGCAATCGTGAATGGAGTCAGATCGGGCAGAACTACCTGCGTTCCCTTCTGGCCCTGGGCCTGCAGGCAGTGCTGATCATCATCTGTGTGGCGATCTATGCAGTGCTGGTTCATTCCATCGCTGTGGATACCGACGTGATTAAAGCGCTGTGGACCTGTATTGGCTATACGGTTCTGCTCTGTTTCACATTGTTTAAGACCAGCAGCCTGTCCAAAACTATCATGAATGCCCATTAAGGAGATTACCCTGATGAAAGACATCATTCAAGCGGACGTGCCCAAGGACCTGTCCAAAATCAAAACCAAAATCTTCTTCAATCTTACCAAACGGCAGCTTCTGTGTTTTGGTGGGGGCGCACTGATCGGCGCTCCGCTCTACTTTCTCACCCGGAACGTGCTGCCTAAGAGTCTGGCCCTGCTGCTCATGATCCTGGTTATGACGCCATTTTTCTTACTGGCGATGTACGAAAAAAACGGCCAACCCCTGGAAGTGGCAGCCCGGCACTTCATCGACGCGCAATTCCGCCGCGTCAAAAAGCGTCCCTATAAAACAAATAATCTATACGCCGCTCTGGAAAAACAAGCGGCGCTCAACGAGGAGGTGAAAGCGATTGTTCGGCCTGTTCAAACGAGTATTCGGAAGAAAAAAGCAAAAGGAAACGGAAAAGCAGCCCAAAGTTAAGCTGACCCGGGCAGAAAGAAAGCAGCTTAACACGATACTGACTAAGGTGCGGAAAAACAATAACGGCCCTGAAACCGCCCAGGAAACCATTCCGTACCTGCGGATGTATCAGGACGGCATATGCCAGTTGGATGAAAACCATTTCTCCAAAACGGTACAGTATTTCGATGTGAATTACGAGCTTTCCCATCATGATGAAAAGCTGGCTGTATTGGAAGAATGGGGGGATTTCCTCAATTTCTTCGATCCGTCTGTTCTTTTCCAATTCAATTATGTGAATCTCCAGGATGACGCGGTTGATATGACCCGTGATTTTGAACCGCTGAGAAGGAAAAGCGCGGATGATGTGATTGCGGGGGAACTGAAAACCTTCCTGGAAAACGTATATGCCCAGGGCAGCAACGATCAGGCGCGCCTGAAATTCTGTACCTTCACCGTTACGGCGGACAATCTTCGGGCTGCCCGGATTCGCTTGACCCAAGTGGAAGGCGGCGTAACTGAACATCTGAAACAGCTCGGCTGCCAGCATGAAGTCATGGATGGAAAAGACCGTCTGCGGCTGCTTCATACCATTTTCCACCTGGACAAACGGGAGAAATTCAATTTTGAATGGAAGTGGCTGCCTATTACGGGGCTGTCCACCAAGGATTTTATCGCCCCCAGCAGTTTTGAGTTTCGGGAAAGCCGATTCTTCAAAATGGGAGAAAAGTACGCTTCGGTTTCTGCTATCCAAATCCTGGCCTCGCGGCTGGATGATACCATGCTTTCCGAATTGCTGAATCTGGACAACAGCATGGTGGTGACGCTGCATATCAAAGCATATGACCAAGCGGAAGCCATTAAAATTGTTAAACAGAAACTGAGCGACCTGGACCGCATCAAGATCGACGAACAGATGAAAGCAGCCCGAAGCGGATATGACATCGACATCCTGCCCGCTGATCTGAACTTATACGGAAAAGCTGCCCGCGAAATCCTGGATATGCTGCAAAGCAAGGATCAGCGGATGTTCCTGCTGACCTTCCTCATCATGAATACCGCTGAAACGAAAACCCGGCTGAAAATGGTGCTGGAAGAACTCAAGGCCCTGACCCAGCCCAAGGAATGTCCCATCATTCCCCTGGACTACCAGCAGGAGGACGGCATGGTTTCTTCCCTGCCCCTGGGCATCAACCGCATTGAGATTCAGCGTATCATGACCACTTCGGCCCTGGCGGTGCTGATCCCCTTCAAAACCATGGAATGGGCGGACACATCCCCGGAGGCACTGTACTGCGGCATCAATTCCCTGTCCCATAACATGATTCTTGTGGACAGAAAGGGTATGAGCAACGGCAATGCCATTATCCTGGGCAAACCGGGCGGCGGCAAATCCATGGTGGCTAAAACAGAAATCGAATTGGTATTCTACTTTACCTCGGATGACATTATGATTTGCGACCCGGAAAGTGAATACTCGCCCATGGTATGGGCCATGAAGGGACAGGTGATCCGTATCGCGCCTAACAGCACCGACTACATCAATCCCCTGGACATCAATCTGGACAGCTATGCCCCCGGCGAAAGCCCGCTGCAAATGAAAGCGGAATTTATCCTGTCCCTGTGTGAAATGATGGTAGGCCAGAAAGAGGGTCTCCAATCCTTCCAAAAGAGCGTCATTGACGCGGCGCTGCAAATCATCTATCAGCCTTTCTTCAATGACCCGAAGAAAGAGAATCTGCCCATCCTGGGTGATCTGTACGAAACCCTGCGCGATATGAACACGGAACGGGCTGACAAGGTGGCCGATGCGCTTGAAATTTATGTGACCGGCAGCTTGAACCTGTTTAATCATCCTACCAATGTGGACGTGAACAACCGCGTGGTATGCTATGACATCCGCGACCTGGGAACGCAGCTTAAGCCTGCTGGCATGTTCATCGTTCAGGAACAAGTCTGGTCCAGGGTGGCAGCCAACAGAGAAAAGGGTATTTACACCCGGTACTATATGGATGAGTTCCACGTTCTGCTGCAAACGCCCCAAACTGCCGCCTATTCCGTTCAGATTTGGAAGCGGTTCAGGAAATACGGCGGCCTGCCCACGGGCATTACACAGAATATCAACGACCTCACCCGGAATCAGGGCACGGACAACATTCTGAACAATACCAGCTATATCTACATGCTGAACCAGTCGGCGGGTGACCGAAAGGATCTGGCGCAGCATTTGAACCTGTCTCCCCACCAATTGAAGCGCGTCACGGATGCGGCCCCTGGCGTGGGACTGCTGTACTGCGAAAACGCCATCATTCCTATTGAGAGCCATATACCGGAAGATACAGAGCTCTACAAACTCATGACAACCAAACCCCAGGAAGTATATCAAAGAAAAATCGAGGAGGAAAAACACCATGAAAAAGAATGAGAAGGATATGAACATGAAGGAAAAGATGAACGACATCTTTGAGGTATGCCGGAATTGCCCTGAGAATCAGGACTGTGCCTTTGCCTACAAAAGCATTCCCGGTTTTACTCATAGCGAATGCCCTGTACCCAATGCCTGTGAAGAAGATCACAGCACCGAACAGGAAGACGACGCCTGCGGGCGGGCTTCGGATGAACTGCTGGAATTGGATGCAGCGGTTGACGAGCTTGTTGACAGCCTGTTCAATGTTGTGGAAAAAGCAGCCGAAGTGCGGCTCTACCTGAAAAAGCTGGATGATCTGACGGATGCGGCCCTGGATTACCTTTCGGCCATCGGCGTACCCCAGCTTTGCCAGGAGGATTGAGCCATGGCGAATTTTGTGGCTTTTATGAACCAGACCGATGCGCCTGTCGTGACCGTCCTGTGCATTCTGCTTTCACTTCTGCTGACAGCACTGATCTATTCAGCGTTGGTTGCTTCAGCCCGCGCGGAAGAACAAAGCGAACGGGAATGGGCGGCATGGAATCAGGCACACACCGTAAACGGTGACTGTACAGAAGGAGCGGCGTATGAATGATGTGGAAGCAAAAGACGCTTATGCCGGGAAGGAGAGGAAACCGAACAGTTCCGGGCCGAAACCTGACCAAAAGCCTCTTGCACGGGCATCTCCCGGCAAGCCCGTTTCTGAAAAATGGAAGAAATCTGGCGCGTCGGTGCATACCGAAGAAAAAGCAGCGCCGGTACAAGTCAGCAGGAAGAAAGCCGCGGAATCAGATAAGCCGAAATATCATGTCATCCGGCAGACCGTCCAAGATGCAGCCCACAGGCGTGTCCAGGAGGATGAGGAAGAGAATACAGGTCTTCAAGCCCTTCATGAATCCGAGCAGGTAACGGAAACCCTCTGGCAGCACGGCGGCCACGCTGTAGAAAGCTGGAAGCACCATGGAAACAAATCGACTGTGAGGAAAGAGGGAAGCAACCCTCTTTCTCACAGCCAACAGAAATGGAGCATGAAACGGCAGTACATTTCAAGAAACCATGGTGCCAGTTTTGCCGCAGGTGGTTCTTCACGGCAGACTGTCCGGCAAGGGGCTGCCAAAGCGCGGAACACAGCTCAAAATCTCATCCGCGGGGTAAGAACAAAAAAGCCCACAGTCCTTCTGATCGCCCTGGGGGGATTGCTGCTGATTATCATGTATTCCATTTCCGCCTGCACACCCATGCTGGAGGCGGCAATGACCGCAATGACAATGGGTACATATCCCGCGCAGGAAGCGGATGTACGGGCAGCGGAAGCAATCTACGCACAGAAGGAACGCCTCCTGCAGGAAGAAATCAAATTCCCGGATCGGTTTTATCCAGACTGTGATGAATATATCGTGAACGCTCAGGAGATATGGCATGACCCTTATGCCCTCATCTCCTTGATCTCCGCGTATCTCCATGGAGAGGAATGGACAGCGGACAGCGCCATGCCCGTGATCGACATGCTGTTTGCGTGGCAATACGAGAAAGAAGTCACCATTACCACAGAGCAGCGGTATCATACCGAAACGGTGAACGGCAGGGAAACCAAAGTCTGGCATGACGTAAACATCTGCACTATCTCCCTGAAAAACAAGAATCTGAGCCACGCGCCGGTCTATATCATGGATGAAGAACGGGTAGGAATGTATGCTCTGTACATGTCCACCCTGGGGAATATGCCTGATATTTTCACGGGCTGGCCCCATGCGTCCGCTTTGAAAGAACCCATGGAATACGAAGTGCCGCAGGCAGCGAAGGACGCCGACCCCAAATTTGCGGCTCTGATCGCGGAAGCGGAAAAGTATATCGGATGGCCCTATGTGTGGGGCGGTTACAATCCCACCACCAGTTTTGACTGCGCTGGCTTCATCAGTTGGGTGTATACCCAATCCGGCGTGGCGAACATTGGACGCTGGGGTGCGTCTGGCATCTATGCAAGCTGCCGACACATTTCTCCCACACAAGCGCGCCCTGGAGATATTGTATTTTTCGCTGGAACCATTGAGGGGGAAACAGGTGTCACGCACTGTGGCATCTATGTAGGCGACAACAAAATGATCCATTTCGGCAATCCCTGTTCATTCGCTGATCTGAACGATGCCTATTGGCAGCAGTATTTGGCTGGGTATGGCCGCGTGTATTGAGCAGAGAGGAAGTATATATGGCAAGAAAGAAAAACAACCGGGTAAGCCTGGAACAGCATAAAAAAGCGTTCCGTCAAAATCAGGCAGCTATTGCCAAAGCGCTGGCGCAAAACGCTGAACTGGAAAAGGCAATTACCGAAGAAGAAAACAATGAGATCATCGGTATCATCCGACATTACCGGATCGGTATTGATAATCTGGAACAGATCATGCAGGGGATTCGTCCGAACGGCGAGTCCCTTTTTTCTGAGGAAAAGGACAAAATGCCTCCCGATACGATGGAGGCGGCCTCGGAAATGAAGCCCCATAGGAGAAATAGACGGGCATCTGACCCGTTAATCAAAGAAGATCATGAACAGGAGGATACCGAACATGAAACTGAATAATCGGCGGCTGATGTCCGTCTTGCTGCTTCTGGCGGTCACGCTGTATACCGTTATCGGCTTGACCGCTGCTCTGTGTGAACCGACAGACCCGAATGAAGGGGAAAAAGACCCCTATGACTGGTCAGACTATGAAGGAGAAGTTATCTTGGATGATCCAGAATTCTTCCTTTTCGATGATGAAACGGTGGATGAAAACGAACCTGTTCCTGACAGCGGAGAATCTGTTTCTTCCTCTGATCCGGATGCGCAGGATGAAAATACCCCGCCGGGGGCCGGGGGCAATGCTGATCTGAATGAAGAACAGACTGAATCCACAAATGAACCGGCATCCCCCACAGATGAACAGTCCGAGGGTGAGGAACCGCCTGCGGGGGAACCGACCAGTGAACCGGAAAAGCCTGTCGATCTGAAATCTCTGTTCCTGGTGGAAATCAAAGTACCCGCAGGGTGGTTCAATCTGCCGGAAAAGGCGGTGCGTTTGAAGATCACGCCTAAGAGCGAAACGCTTTGGGACAAAATCTTCTGCCGTCTGGACGATGGGGATTGGATGGAAATCAAAGACCGTTTTTCCTTTCAGGATGGATATTATTATCTTGACCTGACTGTGACCACCAATGGCACCGTGGCTGTCCGCCTGATGAATGACGCGGGAAATTACTTCGATACGCAGAAGGAAATCCGCATCTTCGATCACAGGCCCCCGGAAGTGACGGCTGGTATTAAGAATACTATGCTTCATGTGGTGGCGGTGGATGATCTGTCCGAAGTGGCGGGCATCCAGGTCAACGGCCTGCTGTTCACTACCTTAGAAGATGGGGTGCTGGACGTGCGGATGGAAGAACCACTGAACAGCTATAAGCAGTTGGCGATCCGGGCTTATGACTACGCGGGCAATTTCTCCGATCCCGTAACCTTGGACAATCCCTATTACAGCGAGCCTACGCCTACTCCCGCGCCTACGAAAAAACCTACTGTAACCAAGCAGCCCACGGCGACGCCTGCGCCAACGTCTACGCCCAAAGCGACTAAAAAGCCCAACACAGGCAATGATGCGGAAAGCACAAAGGCCACCAAAGCGCCCGCTGCCGAAACTACTGCCCAAACGGAAAAGCAGGAACCCATCGTCATTATCCTGACTCCGCTGCCCACGGCAGAACCCGCGCCTTCGCCAACCCCGGAAATCCAGTATGTACCCCTTGGCCCCGGACAGCCCTTCACGCAGAACGGAAACATGGTCACACGGGACGTGCTGTATTCGGCCAGCACCAACAAGCAGTTTATCGCCGTACAGAGCCGGGCCGGGCAAACCTACTACATGGTGATCGACTACGACAAGCCTATCGACGAGGAAAACGAAATCTACGAAACGTATTTCCTCAATCTGGTGGATGACCGTGATCTCATGTCTGTACTGACGGATGAAGAAATCGTGCCCACGCCTACTCCGCAGATCATCTATGTGACCCCGGAACCCACCCAGGTGCCGCCGCCTACTTCCGCGCCGGTGGAAACGCCTGTGCAGCAGGAAACAAAGAAAATGGATTCTGCTGTCATGCTGCTATTGCTGGTGCTGATCGTCCTTGTGATCGGCGGCTTTGTCGCCTGGTTCATCACTTCGCAGAACAAGAAACAGGTTCCTCGGATTCCTGAATATGACGAGGATGATGAATACGAGATTGACGATTCCGACGAGGAAAGCAATCAGGATGAATAATCAACCAGGCGGGATGCTTCGCGCATCCCGCCTTTATCAAAGAAAGGAACAATACCATCATGAAACTGATTATCGCAGAAAAAAGAAGCGTAGGGGAAGCTATTGCTTCCGCCATCGGCGTGAAGGAAAAGAAAAAGGGCTATATGGAAGGGCTGAATGCCATCGTCAGTTGGTGTGTAGGCCATCTGGTGGAAATGGCCCCGCCTGGTGCATATAATGAACGATTCATCAAATGGCGCTGGGAAGATCTGCCCATCTTACCGGAGCAGTGGAAGTATACGGTGCGAGATCATGCCAAGGAACAGATGCAGGTCCTGAATGAGCTTATGAATCGCCCGGATGTAGAATCCATCATCTGTGCAACCGATGCAGGCCGGGAAGGAGAATTGATCTTTCGCCTTGTTTATAATCGGGCGGGCTGCAAAAAGCCCGTACAGCGGCTGTGGGTTTCTTCCATGACCGAGGACGCCATCCGCAAAGGTTTCCAACAGATGCGGCCTGCTCAGGATTATGACAGGCTGTATGCCGCCGCTCTGTGCCGTCAGCAGGCGGATTGGCTTATTGGCATCAATGCCAGCCGCATCTACTCTATGCTGTACAATATCACCCTGAATATTGGTCGGGTCATGACGCCTACCCTTGCTATGGTGGTGGAACGGGAAAAGGCCATTGCCAATTTTGTTCCTGAACCGTTTTACACGGTAGAACTGCGGTGCAGTTTTACTGCCAGCACCCCTCGCCTGAAAAGCAAAGAGGAAGCCGAAAGGATTGCCGCTATGTGCCAATACAAAAGTGCGTATGTGAAGAAAATCGAAAAGAAGCGGTACGCGGAAAAGCCGCCCAAGCTATACGACCTGACGGCGCTCCAGAGGGACGCAAACCGGATATTTGGTTATTCTGCCCAGCAAACCCTGGATTACGCCCAAAGCCTGTACGAAAGTCAATACATTACCTACCCCCGCACAGACAGCCGCTGTTTAACCAGTGATATGGAAGATATGCTGCCCGGATTGGTTCATGATGTATCCGCCTCTTTTCTTTTTACGGCAGGGATGGATCATCCTGTTCATTCCAACCAGGTTATTGACGACGATCAGGTATCTGACCATCACGCCATCATACCTACTGTTGATATGGCCCATGCCGACTTAGCTTCTCTGCCGGTTGGCCAAAGAGACATCCTGCAATTGATTGCTGTACGTCTGCTGGCGGCAGTTGGTGACGAGCATGAATATGAAGATACCGTTATCACCGTATCCTGTGAAGGAACAGAGTTTACGGCACACGATCAAAAAGTCACGAAAATGGGATGGAGAATCCCCGAAGCACTGTTCCAGGGCAGTTTAGCGGCACAGGGAAAAAATGAGAAGGGCGAAACAGTGGTGCGGATGCCGGAACTGAAAGAAGGTCAGGAACTGCGGCCCGTGATGGCAACTGTGAAAGAAGGAAAGACTACCCCGCCCGCACACTATACAGAAGGGACGCTGCTGGCGGCTATGGAAACAGCGGGCGCGGAAGATATGCCGGATGACGTGGAAAGGAAGGGCCTGGGCACTCCCGCTACTCGTGCCGGAATCATTGAGAGCCTGATCAAAGACAGCCAAGTGGAGCGCAAAGGAAACGGGAAAACGAAGTATCTCATGCCTACTGCGTTGGGTAAAGCCTTGATTGCTGTGGTATCGGAAAAGCTGAAATCTCCCGCTATGACAGCAGAATGGGAACAGCGCCTGAAAGCCATCGAGGATGGGCAGGAAGACCCGGAAGCTTTTCTCAAGGACGTGACAGATCTGCTGCAAACTCTCTGTCAGACCGAAGAACCGAAGCCTGGGACAGAACAGCTTTTCCCTACCAATTACAAAGTGATCGGGATGTGTCCACACTGCGGAAACCGCGTGATTGAAATAGAAAAGCTGAACATCTGGAAATGTCAAAACCCACGGTGCAGCTTCAAGCTCTGGAAAAACAACCGCTATTTCAGCAAGCTGGGCGTAACCATGACCAAGGAAATCGCAGCAGCGCTGGTTCAGGAGCGTCAGACCGTTCTTCATAATCTGCGTTCTGAAAAGACCGGCAGGGAATATGAAGCTGTGATTCTGTTGGATACAGATGCGGCGGGAAACGCCAAGTTTTCCATGCACTTCCCCAAGAAAAAAGAACGATAATCAGGAAAGGGACAATATCATGAAAAAGATCGTTTGTCTGATTGCGGCCATCGTCATGACGGCCTCTTTTTTTCTGTCCACCGCATATGCTGATGAGGTTCACGCATTGACCCGGCAGGAAGCCGAAGCCCTGATGGACGCCTTTGATAGTCTGGAATTTGATGAAGCCTGGGAATGGAAGGAGTTTCAGAAAGAAAACGCCCGCCGTACCCGTGAATGGGAAAAGGAATATGGACCTCATGGCCACTGGCAGGGGAACGTAACCGCTGCCTATGTGCTGGCTTATGGTATGATGCCCACCTACGACGCGCCTTACGCTGATCCGCTGGCTGCTCTGCCGGGATCGGAAAATCTGCCCGAAATCGTTGCCCGCACCCTTGCCATGGACGCTGTGGCGAAGGTGGAAGATCGTCTATCCCATTCTGTTCTGGAAAGCATGGAATCTGCTTGGGGGTTCTTTTATTCCCGTGATCTGGACTGGTTTTGGGAACCTTCCGGCACTTGGGTTTTCTCCTGGTATTCCAATGAAGGAAAGCTGGCATGTATGGCCTATGTCAGCGACTGTGAGGCAAAAGCGGCCATCGTTTTCGACTATCTGGACCGTACCCCTGATGATGAGGGGATTCACATGTTTACTGAATTTTGAGAGAGGAGAGCATTATGCCTGATGATATTGAAAACGGCTTAACGTCCAGTGTGCCGGATAAGCCGGAAGAAACCGAAAAGGAAGTGTCGGGGACGGCATTTCAAACTTCCAAAGAAAAACTGAAAGAAATAACGGAAGGTATTGAGAAAGGCATCAAAGACCTGTTCGCCAGCGACCAGTATGTTCAATACCTCAAAACCATGGCTCGTTTCCACCGTTATTCCCTTAACAATATCATTCTGATTTATATGCAGCGCCCCGACGCGACCATGGTGGCGGGCTTTGGCAAATGGAAAGACCAGTTTGGCCGTCACGTCAACCGGGGCGAAAAGGGCATCAAAATCATTGCTCCCGTTTTGTACAACAAACGTGTGGAACGGGAAAAGCGGGACCCTCATACCCAAATGGTTGTTGTGGACGATAACGGCAACCCTGTCATGGAGGAAATCACAATTCGGGTGCCTCGCTTCAAGGTCACGTCAGTGTTTGACGTTTCGCAGACGGACGGAAAGCCTCTGCCCACTCTGGTTCATGATCTCTATGGCAATGTGGAAAACTATGACATTTTTCTTGAAGCCATTCGCCGGTCTTCTCCTATACCGATGGATATAGTGCCCATGGATGAAAAAGAACATGGGGACGGTTATTACAGTCTGAAAGAAAACCGCATCTATATCCGGGAGGGCATGAGCCAGATTCAGACCGTTTCCGCGTGCATTCACGAAAGGGCACACTCCATGCTGCATACCAGGGAAGCGCTGGAAGCGGCAAAGCTGGAGAACCCGGAGGCAAAACCTAAGACCAAGGCCCAAATCGAAGTGGAAGCGGAAAGCATCAGTTACGTCTGCTGCCAGTATTACGGGATTGAGACGAAGGAAAACTCCTTCGGCTATATTGCGAGCTGGTCAAAAAATCAGGACCTCCCCGAACTGAAAACCTCCCTGGAAACTATCAGTAAAACCGCGTCTGCCATCATTACCAGTATTGATCGAAGCCTGAAAGAAATTGCCCATGAGCGGGAAGCGGAGCAGCAAAAGCAGGAACAGGCAAAGGAACCGATTTCCGCGGCCCCGGAGAAGCAGGAAGTTCCGTTTTTATCTGACAGTGTTTCCATTACCCCGGCTGGTCTGCTGACACCGGACTGCGGCGTGGAGATCACCAGGGAGGACATGGAAGCGTATGGATACTACGAAAGCGCTATGATGCCCCTTACCAGAGAAAAGGCTTACGCTCTTTTCGACCAGGACGCCGCCATTTTCGCGCTGTACCAGAACGGCAGCGCGGATATGCTTGTGGATCGGGACGAAATCACAAATTCGTCCTGCGCGTACTTCGGCGTGGAATATGATGATTGGAAAATGACCCCGGATTATAAGGATTTGCTGGCCCGGCACATTCTGGAAACATCCCAGCTTGAGCACAGTTTCCTGACAAAGATGCAGGAACCCGCCATCATGATCTATCAGCTGACGCCGGATGAAACCCTGCGGGATCATCTTTTTATGCCCATGGATCAATTGCAGGAAAAGGGGCTTTCCGTTGAACGACAAAACTATGAACCCCTCTACGCCATGACCGTGCCCACAACGGAAACAAACCCGGATAAGCTGCTGGAAGGTACTTTTTATATGTTCAACATGAACCGTCCTGACGATTTTAAGGGCCACAGTATGTCCGTCAGCGACATCATTGCGCTCAAGCTGAACGGTGAAGTATCCTTTCATTATGTGGACAATATCGGCTTCAAGCCGCTGGATCACTTCCTGGAGGCGGAAAATCCCCTGAAAAACGCGGAGATGACCATGGAGGACGATGCCAACCTGATCGACGGGATCATCAACAACGGGCCGAAGCAGGAAATGAAAGAACCGCCCTCGATCCTGGCGCAGCTGGAAAAGCCGCTGCCCAGGGAGCCGAAAGCGCCTGACCGTGCTGTCCCGAAAAAAGAGAAAGGAATGGAGTTGTGAGCTATGCCTGTATTTTCCAACGACGAAATCAACGTGATGTGCATCTATGATACCGGCAGCCGGGAAGGGCTGATCAGTAAGTTGCAAGAAATGCGGGAATATCTTGATCCCGATCAGACTGAATTGCGGGCAGATATGGATTCCTGTGTGAAAAAGCTAAAAACCATGACCGACAAACAATATGCGGCGCTGGCCGAGACGCTGGTGCCTGACTTCTAAGAGGAAGGAGAAACCAGATGACGGATAAAGCATTGGCCTACGCGCAGATGGCCGAGGATACTGCGCGGCAGATTACGGGCAGCTACCAGGATTGGACTTCCTTCCTGCGGACAGCCGCCCGCCTTTACAAATACCCTTACCATGAGCAGTTGATGATCTACGCCCAGCGGCCGGACGCCACGGCCTGTGCGAGCTTCGATCTGTGGAACAACACCATGCGCCGGTATGTGCGGCGCGGCTCCAAGGGAATTGCCCTGGTGGATACCTCCACCGATATTCCCAGGATTCATTATGTGTTCGATGTGGCGGACACGGGCGGCAGGGAAAACTCCCGCCGCCCTTTCCTTTGGCAGATGGATGAAAGCAACACGGATGCTGTCCACGCCATGCTGGAAAGAGAGTATGACCTGGAAAACATCTCCCTGCCCGATCTGCTGGATACCATTGCCTCCCGGCAGGCAACAGCTTATTGGCAGGAGCATCAACAGGAAATATTTGACATCGTTGACGGTTCTTACCTGGCGGAGTACGATGAATACAACGTAGGCGCGGCCTTCCGTCAGGCGGCCAGCATAAGAGATCGGAAGAGCGTCGTGTAGGGAAAGAG
>ERZ842401.3856-NODE-3856-length-18145-cov-4.387175_pt1 | contig 18145 bp, 25 predicted proteins | sample MGYA00521270_ERZ842401 | MGnify/ENA primary metagenome ERZ842401 (study PRJEB31892, sample SAMEA3878208) | bioreactor metagenome | biome: Moose rumen | place: Sweden | collected 2011-10 | study: EMG produced TPA metagenomics assembly of the PRJEB12797 data set...
CGGAGAGGAGATGTGACGAAGCGTTACGCACTTTATGCGTAGCATGAAGTGCAAAAAGCGAAGTCCACATCGACGAGGTGCTGTAGCCAAGTGGTAAGGCGTGGGACTGCAACTCCCTGATCATCGGTTCAAATCCGTTCAGCACCTTGCATCTAAGAGGCTGGGAAGCATTGTAAATCAAGGCTTTCCGGCTTTTTTGTTTTTGAAAAATTTGTATGCAAGTGTATGCAACCGCGGAAATAAGCCATTTTTGCATTTTAGACTAAAGCATTTTCGATGATATCCGTCACGGTCTCATCATCGGAAACATTGCGTAGATAGTGCATTGTCATTTGGATAGTGGTGTGTCCGAGATACTTTTGCAATGTAGTGACCGGCACTCCGTGAGTAAAAAGTATAGACGCAACACAAAATCTGATCTTATGACTGCTGTGATATTCTACACCTGCACGGACCTCCTTTAGAGCTTTTCTATCGTATATATCACCTTTCTTGTCACCGCGACATACATATCGTTCCTTACTTGGTATGGAGTCCAAATCGCGCGCATATGCGTGATATACGCGAGATGCATATACTGCGCGGTAGTAATGTACATCCAAACCTTTGAGTGTCTTTGGAAATACAGGACCGTCCCCAGCCATCTCTATGATATGCTTGCATAGGTTTAACTCCTCTGCGCTTCCGTAAAGCCTAACCTCTCTCGGTTTACCGCCCTTACCTCTTGTGATATGGTACCACAAGGCGCCATCTTTCTCATAAAAGTCGCTACCTTTGAGCATATACAGGTTCTGGGCTTATCCTTTCTTTAGTGAGTATAGATAGATCAGTAATTCAGGAGTTTCTCTCCATGATCATAATCATCTATACGGTCAATAAGTTACCTGTATCTATGGCTTAGCATCTTTTTTATCTGCCCACTCGAAAGAAAATAGGATGTAAGAGGTAAGTTTGTTTTCATTGATAATTCTTTTATAAAAACGTTGTTTCGAGCGAGATTCATATATTTCCGATCAGAAATTTTTGACCATGAAAAGGGTTTACGGCTGGCAAAACAGTGGAAAAAAGAGTTTTGTTAATCAAAGATATTTACTTGTATTTTTCTTTATTTTTAATTATAATATAGTTACATAAGTGTTTTATGAAAGGACGTAATACTATGGCACAGGCTGTTAATGTTAATTTTAAGCTCGATTCCGATGTAAAAAAGAGTATGGAACAGGCTTGTTCCGATATGGGATTGTCCATGAGTGCAGCATTTACTATTTTTGCCAAGAAAGTAGGTCGTGAAAGACGCATTCCTTTTGAGGTTTCCGCAGATCCGTTTTATTCAGAGAGCAATTTGCGTTACCTTGAAGGCATTGCAAGAGATATCCGTGAAGGAAAAGCTCATTTTGAAGAACATGAGCTTATTGAGGACTGAATATGCGGACATTATGGGAAGATCGTGCTTGGGACGATTATATTTATTGGCAGACGCAGGACAAGAAAACTCTTAAGCGGATCAATGCACTAATCAAGGATATAAAACGAAGTCCATTCGAGGGAATAGGAAAACCAGAGCCGCTAAAAGAAAATCTGAGTGGTATGTGGAGCCGACGCATTGATGAAGAAAACCGCATTGTCTACTATGAAGAGAATGACATCATATACATCATCTCCTGCCGTGGACATTATGATGACTGACATAGTGGGGGCTACACCCCCAAACCCTTGTCTACCGCACTACAAGAGATCCTATAAAACAGGCTCTCTTTTTGTTTGCTATGAAAAATAAGCGTTTTAGGTTCGAGAAATTGCCACTTTCAGTTCGATAAATTGGTACTTTAAAATTAATATTTTATTGAAAAGCCATATTCCTACGAGTATTTTGAAAGCAAAGAAACAGTTCGCCGGTTTTTATTTCTTTTTCCCGGCAGGTGACAATTCATTGTGCATGAGAGTTTTCATGATAGAGGAGGCATATAAAGATGACAGGGGTCGAGAGCTTGGAAAGGATCAAAGATAGGGATTCTGTGGCAAACATACAGAAACTCACCAGAGAATTTGTAAAAAAAATATATGAGATGATGGTGTAAACATATCTTTCTATGTGGGTTTGAGGTGGTTTCAGGTATGCCTGACCACCTCAAAGCGCTGGAGCTTTATGGGTTCGCCGGGGTAGATGCCGGCTTTCTGCATGGCTATGGAGATCTGGTAGTCCACGGTGTCTACGCCCTCTAAGTCGGGCAGCAGCAGTCCGCGGCGAGCTCCGTTTGATACGATGACGCCGTATTTTTTCGCATCGAGCTGGCTCGGGGAGTCGATATCCTCCGGTGTGGTGAGCACATCCACATTTATCTCAAGCTTCGGTAGTTCATCCTCAGTTATAGGAGAAAACCTCGGATCCCGAGTGGATGCTGAGATAGCATTTCCGATGATCTCATTGGCCAGATTGTCCTGTATCGGCAGAAATGTCCCGATACATCCCCGGAGCTGACCATTTTTATGTATCGACACAAACGCCCCGGAGCGGCTGTCATTCAGCTCATCCGGCAGCATCGAGCGGTCAGGCTCGTATACATTTCCGGTCTTTACATACTCCTCGATAGTATTTTTTGCCAATTCAACATATATATCGCTCATAAAAACTCCTTGTTTATACAATAAATGTGTTTGGGACATGCTTCAAAGAAGAAATCGATCAGCCTAAAGGTTCATATATCCCAAAACCATAACCCACGCCGAATGTCGCCTCGTGGCTTAAAATCTCCGTGCGCACAGGCACCCCGTCAAAGACGCCGCCTATCATGCAAAATGATCTGTGTCCGCACTCCATACACTCATCCAAAAGAGCTCCCGGAAAATCCAAAAGCTCCTTAAAGGCGGCTCGTCCCATGACCTCCATCAGCTTCTCATCATACTCCGGTCCCTCCGGTTTATAGCCATAGGGGCCATCCTCCTTCTGGCAGTGCGCCAGGTCGCCGCTTGCCACAAACACTACCCGCTCATCTGATGAGTCGCAGGCCTCCTGTATGAGCTGACCTAAATGGTAGTGCTCGCGGAGAGAAAAGCCGGAAAGTCCAATCCTTATCAGCTTAAAGTCCGTATATCTTTTCCCGATAAAGTAGAGAGGTACGAGTGTGCCGTGGTCGAGATAGGGGTCCCGCTCATAGTCTGTTCCGGCAGCCACGCCATCCCGAAGACACAGCTCGCAGATCCGGTCACGCAGCATGGTATCATACCCTACAGAGATAGATAGTGATGGTACACCAAAGCGTGCAAAATTTCCTGTAGCACCGGCCCCCGGAGATATGTGAAAATAGTCTCCGTAGCATACGCTATGAGGTGAAACCAGGACGATGGTATCAGGTTTGATCTCTGCGATATGTCTCGCCACTCTGTCGTATGAGTTCAAAGTAGGCTGTATCTTTTTCTCCTCACCCCGTCCTATCTCATGCACCGCTATGGGTGGATGTGGAACCATATAACCTGCCAGCATCGGCATAGACATCACCTCCTCACCGACCATTATAGAAAAAATCTGTGACTATGGCAAGAAAGTTACACGCTTATATCCTTAAAATGTTATAATAGCTTTTAGTAATATTTGCCACGGCAAAAATTCTTTGGGAGGTCATCTGATGAAAGATAAAAAGGCGATATTCTGGCTTTTGATATGGAGTCTGGGACTGGCGGGGCAGCTCTGCTGGAACATGGAAAACCAGTGGTTCAATACCTTTGTCTATGCAAAGATAGCAAAGGATCCCACGATCATATCGTGGATGCTGGCGATCTCTGCCACAGCCACAGCTTTTTCCACATTTTTATTTGGATGTATATCGGATCGTATAGGCAGCAGGAAAAAGATGGTCTCCTTCGGATATATACTCTGGGGCATCTTTACCATCGTATTTGGTCTGACCCAGTATCTCGGGAGATCGGATGACGGGAAAGTGCTTGCCGGCGTGGCGGTGACTGTGGTTGCTGCCGATGCGATCATGAGCTTTTTTGGCTCTATGGGAAATGACATCGGATTTAACGCATGGATAAATGACCACATGAACGAGGAAAATCGCGGGCAGCTGGGCGCGGCACTTGCAGTACAGCCGGTGATCGGTACCATAGTAGGTACTGTGGTGGGCGGTATGCTGGTCGGCGCAGATGATAACTATATGAGGCTATTTATCGTGATGGGCGGGCTGGTCATCATCCTCGGGCTGGTATCGCTTTTTGTCATGCACGACTCTCCCGACCTAAAGCCCTCGGTAAAGGGCAGCTTTGGTCAGCAGTTTTTCTCAATCTTTAATATCAGCGAATATATGAGGCATCGGGAGCTGGTGTTTGTAAATCTGATGTTTGCCATGTACTTCATATCCTTTAATGTGTACTTTACCCATTTGGGGAATTTCATGATCTACTATCTGGGCTTTACCGCCGATACCATGGGACTCATAGAGGGGATAGGACTGATACTGGCTATGTTTGCTACGATACCGGCGATACGCCTGATCCGCGGCGACCGGATGACAGGACTTATCACCGTAGCCATTATCTTGAATGTCATTGGACTTGTGATAGTGGCAGCCTTTGTGAGCCCGGAGTCTGTGGATACTACCACTGTATTTAATCCACTCTTCCTCTTTGCGATACTGCTCATCGGCGTGGGGTATATTCTGTTTTTGCAGACCATCACTGTATGGTCAAAGCAGCTTTACCCCGAGGATGCCAGAGGACAGTTTGAGGGTATCAGGATCATATTTTTCGTGCTGATACCCATGGTGGTGGCGCCGCTCATTTCTAATCCCATCATAAAGCGAAGTGGTGAATTTGTGGATGAGTACGGCTTCACGGAGTATCTGCCGACAAATACACTTTTTTGGGCGGGTGCCATACTGGTGCCGCTGACACTGATACCGCTGTATTTTGCAAACAGGGAGCATAAAAAGGGCTGAAAATCCAATATAGCGAGTCATTCTACCACCGGTAGAGTCGAGGATTCTTGGGATTTCTACCGCCCGTAGGTTTACCGGGAGAGATGTGAGGACTACGCTTTATCTGTAACACAGGCGGGGGGTCGCTTCGCCTGCCGGCAGCAGGGATAGGAGATATGATGGATACAGAAAAGATAGGAAGATTCATAGCGGAGACGAGAAAGGATCTCGGACTCACCCAGAGGGAGCTGGCAGACCGGCTTTCCATAAGCGACAAGGCGGTCTCAAAGTGGGAGCGGGGCAAAAGCCTGCCGGACATCTCCGTGATGCAGGCACTCTGCGGTGAGCTTCACATCAGCATCAATGATCTTTTGTCCGGTGAAAAGCTGTCGGAGGATGATTTTGACAGAAAAGCGGAGGAAAATATCATGAGTCTGATGGAAGAAAACAAAAAGCAAAAGGAATCAAATATGGGGAATTCGGTAAAGACGGTAATAGGTCTTTTGGCAGTATTTATAGTGCTGTTTTTTGCGATGATCATATCCGGTGGACTATACTCTCTGGCAAATCTTATAGATATCCCGTCACTTATTATAGTACTGTCACTGCTGATCTTTTTTATCATTACAAGCGGTCTGTCGAAGGACTTCGGACGCGGGTTTAAGATACTGTTTAAGGGAGCGTCCGACTACAGCGCGGAGCAGCTAAAGAAGGCATATCTGGCTCAGAAATATGCCGCGCGTATAATCATGAAGGCGGGACCTATCGGTATGATAGTGGGACTGATAAATTTCCTAAAGAGATTTGACGACCCCTCGACCATCGGTCCAAACATTGCGGTGGCAGCACTGACCACACTCTATTCTTTCATCCTGTCGGCGATATTTCTGTATGTGGAGACCCGCATCCGGCTTTTGATGGAGGATGAGTAAAAAGCATAAACGTGTTTGGAACCGCCAAAGACTACACCAGCCAGAAGTCCGTCCATGCTGTGCGAAGCCCCTGAATGGAGGTGCGCGGCAGGGAGACGGACTTTCCGCTGTTAAAGATGGCGCCGGACTTTTCGATGGATTTGATGTGGGCGAGGTTTACCACAAAGCTCGCTCCGCACAGATAAAAGCCGGGATAGGATAGAAGTTCCCGAATCTCGTCACGGAAAGAGCCTCGCAGCATGATACCCGTAAAGCGCCCCTGCTCCGTGATGTAGTGGGGAAAGCGCATCGACGACTCCACATGGTCAATATTGGATATGCGGCTATGGAGCGGCTCCCCATCCCAAGCGGCTTGTCCTGCGGTACTGGCAGACCATCCGCATCCCATTTTATCGTGCCCTCATAGGGGGTTGTGATCTTAAACATCAGGGTGGGAAATCTGATACACCTGTATTTTATCACCCGCTTTTCGGGCGGCAGCTTCTTTGTGGCATTTATGGCATTTTCAAGAGCATTCGCAAAAACAGTGGAAAGCTCCGTGGCATCCGTAGGCAGCTCCTCCGGTATGTCGAGATCAGCCTCTACGCGAATACCGGCGTCCTGCGCCATGGAAAAATAGTAGGAAAAGACTGTGTCCAAAACAGTGTTTTTTGCACCAGTGCAGAAGCTCTGACGAGGCAATGCTCTCATCCGAGGTCTTAAGATATGAGATGGCGTCATCGACCCTGCCGTCACTAAGCATGGCACTTAGTGTATGAAATCTGTGTCGCAGGTCATGGCGCTCTATGGAGATAGTGCTCTGCAGCTGCGAGGTCTGCTCTAGCTGGCGCATCAGATGCTCACGCTGAATCTGTAGCAGCTGCTCCTTTTCATGCATCTCGTGAATCTGCTGCTGGTTTCTAAGTGCGGTAAAAATATATTCGGATAATATGACGACTCGGACTACCGAGCAGAGCGACAGAACCAGGCAGATATTGTCAGAGTGTCACAGGATGAAGGAGATATCGCAGGAATTTTCCAGCGAGGGTAATGAGGTACAGCTCTCCGGACGTGACCTAAAGAGCCTGTCCGACCGCCTCGACCACACTGTGGAGCAGTTTTCTATATGATGACAATATCTGCCTGTGGTGTACTTTATACAACATAGGGGAAGTCGAGCGTCACTTTAAACAGGTCTCCGTCTATCATAAGCTCAAAGCTCCCGTCCATGAGCTCTGTCAGGCTCTTTGCTATGGACAGTCCCAGTCCGTTACCTTCGAGGCTTCTTGAATTATCACCTCGGACAAATCGCTCCATCAGCTCGTCTGCGGAGATATTCAGCCTGTTTTTTGATATATTTTTAAAGGAGATCTGTACCCTGCCACCGGTCTTTATTATATCGATGTAGGCTCTCGTGCCGGACAGTGCGTATTTGTACATATTGTTTATCAGGTTGTCATAGACCCTGAAGAGATAGCGTCCGTCAGCCATCACCGAAACGGGTGCTTCGGGGCTTTCGGTCAAAAGCTCTATCCCCGCTTCCGACAGGCGCTCGGTATACTCGCCGGTCACCTGAGTTAAAAGCACTCCCACATCACATTTTTCCAGGTGTACCTCCAAGTTTCCGCTCTGTGCCTTTGATGCTTCGATCAGATCATCGATCAGCTTCTTTAGACGAGCGGACTGGCGGTTTAAAACCTCCATGAATTCCTTTGCCTTTTCATTTTCGATGGGCTCCTTTTGCAAGAGATCCACATAGTTGATGATCGAGGTCAGAGGGGTCTTTATGTCGTGAGAAACATTTGTGATAAGCTCGGTTTTCATGCGCTCGGATCGCATGGCTCGTTCGAGGGCGGCGTCACTTACCTTTGTAAGCTTTCCCGTCAGGTGGAGAAGTCCATAGCAGGCGACAACTCCAAAGATGATAAGCATCACGACTGACAATCCGGGTTCATTCCACGAATACGCCAGTAAAACGAGTATCAGCTGCAATAACACATAACCGCCCATGATAAGTGAAAGTGTGACATTCAGTGAAAGTCGCTCGCCTGCTGCTTTAAAGGGCTTTGTCAGAAATCCGATACACTTTTTCCCTATGGTGCCGATGAGGGTGGTGCCCCAGAAGTGCCTCGACTTGCAGCGGGCGATTATGGATAGGATGAATGAGATGCCTATAAAGGCACAGCCCACCGCCATCGCCGCATAAGTCCGGCATACCATACCGAAGGGATATACCGCAAGTACTGTATCCGTAGCATCGGCTACAAATGCAATGACCATACCCAGCATAAAGAATACCCCAAGTGCATAAAGCTCCAGCGGAAGCCTGTCTATACGGCGAAGCACTCCGGTCGAACCATCCGCGCGTCTGCCGCAGGATATGCAAAGCCAGACAAAGAGACCAATCGCTATGATCATCATTACAGGATAGAGCACTCCGGCAGAATTAAATAAAAACACCAGCCACTCAAAGATCCCATCTGCCTCGGCAAAGCCCGCATCTATATACTCACCGTAGCTCTCAGGAACCGGATTTATCTCGTCCACTGCCTCCGGATCATTTATATGGTAGAGCACATAGTAGCTCAGACTTCTATTGTCACGCTTGTAATCATTAAAGAGGTCAAAGACCTGATCGTCATTTGCCGTGACGAGTATCTCTCCGTTTTCCTCCTCGTAGGATTTCAATTTATTAAACAGAATGTCCGAATCCTTTTCATCATCCCAAAGCTCCCACGAGTAGTCGCCGTCCGTGGATCTGAAATAAATATAATCGTATAAAGTGCCCTCATCCGTCACCGATCTGTCGATATAATCGCACCACAAAAGCACATGCATATCCTCGGGTATCTCTATGAGCCAGGTCTTGCCATCGATACCGATAGCGTCATCTGACTCATCCTTTCCATGATACAGATAGTAGGTTCCCGCTGAGTCCTTGCAGAAATATTCACTCTTTGCCACCACGCCATCCACAAACTTGCGGTATGACTCGGCAGAAATCACCTCCGGTGTCTCAAAATGCGTGCTTCCGGAGACGATATCCCGCATGAGGTCAGTGGTATCAAAGGCATAGGTGCCCTCCTCCTGCCCCTCAAAATATCCATCATAATCCCCATCAAATCCGGGGCTTTTGTAGACCCAGTTCTTTGCATTTTTCAGATCGATATTTGAAAGGTCATCATTTGCCGCTACGACTCCGTAGGAAAACCTCTCGCTGTCAGAAAACAGGGAAAATGACTCCTCGGGAAAAGACTCTAATCTGATGCTGCTTTCAAAGCCCCTCCTGCCGCCTGTGGCTACTACTACATCATAGTGAGTTTTGTCCGAGCCCTCTGCCATAAGGGCATTATATAAAAGCTCTGCACTGTAGTTTTCTGCCACAGCACCGTAAAAGCTCTTTTTAAGCCCGTCCTCGCCCAGCTGATAGTAGCCATTTTTCCCAAGCTCCATCACTAAAAACAAAAGTCCTATCGCACAGACAGAGGTCGTGGCACAAAGTAATATCGCCACAAGCTTCGCCCATGCAGAATATAATATCTTTTTCATCATGTCTCCTATCTCCGGTGACACATAATCACCAATAAAATTCTCACTCGATCCGATAGCCGTGTCCCCAGACCACCAGAAGATGTCTGGGCTCTGCGGGATCGTACTCTATCTTTTCGCGGAGGTGCCGTATATGGACTGCGACGAGGTTTTCCGAGCCGAGCGCCGTATCATCCCAGACCCGCTCATAGATCTCTCTCGGAGAAAATACCTGCCCGGGGTGCTCCATCAGAAGCTTTAGTATCTCGTACTCAGTCTTTGTGAGGTTTACCGGCTCACCATCGAGCGTGACCTCCTTTGACCTGTCGAAAAGCTCTATGCCGCCGATGTTTATGACATCCTCTGACTTTACCGCGCCTCCCAGCATGGTATATCTGCGGAGCTGGGATTTCACCCGCGCCAAAAGCTCCACCGGATTAAAGGGCTTTGTCACATAGTCATCTGCGCCGATCCCGAGTCCCAGCACTTTGTCCGTATCCTCGCTTTTTGCCGAGAGCAGGATGACAGGCACATTGGAAAACTCACGGATGGCGTCAAGTGCCTCGATGCCATCCATGACAGGCATCATGATATCCAAGATCAGTAGATCGATGCTTTTTTCCCTGACAATATCTATAGCCTGCCTGCCGTTTTCGGCAGTCTCTATCTCGTAGCCCTCGCCCTTTAGATAGATGCTTATCGCCGAGACGATGTCTTTTTCGTCATCGCATACCAGAATAGTAGCCATATACGCCTCCAAAAAATCTTTTAAATCTCTCCGGTCGCAGGTCTGCAGCCCAGCCACCGATGATATTATCATAATCCTTTTTATATTAAGATAAAATAGGGGAAAGTATTAAGATTTTATTAAGCCGGTATATTCTTAACCGTTTCTTAACTGTCGGGAAGAGTCCGTTATGCTATGCGCGGTTATTAAACCACTGCCGGTCGATAAGGTACTTTTGAAAAGGGATTTTCCGATCTCCATATTGGCAGCTTTGTTTATAGCTGCATTTTCTGTAGGGAAAAACATCCTGCCGGGAAATCTTACGAGCTTTGAAATGGCTGAGGTAGAGCGTGAACACAAGGAAAAACTGGAAAAAGAAGCTGAAAAGCGTAAAGAATCTGCCGAGAGAGCACAGGAAGAGGCTGACAGACGAAGGAGAATCGTGATGGAGGGGATAGCGCAAAGAGAGGCTTTGAGTCAAATGATAGAAAGGACATTAAGCGTATCGGCACTTTCTGATAATGAGGTATATTTTGTGAGCGGATCTGTAAGCATGCTATCAGCAATTTCTATCTCTAGTGAAGCAAAGGGTAGAAGTGGCAGCTAATAGATGCTTTTAGGTGATAAGACCAAAAGAGATATAACAAATTTGGTATTGATGATTCATATCAAATTTGTTATTATATTTATGAGGTAAAGCGGATGTACGATATTGATTTTTACGAGGATGAACATGGCAACAGCGAAGTGAAGGCTTTTATCAATGATCTGCGTGAAAAATCCGAGACAAGCAAGGATGCAAAGATAAACTTTAACAAAGTGATTGCCTATATTGATATGCTTGAAGAAATGGGGACGAGAGTGGGAGAACCAGTCACAAAGCATTTGGACGGAGAGATATGGGAGTTAAGACCGCTATCAAATAGAATCTTATACGCATATTATGACAATGATACATTTGTGTTGCTGCATCATTTTTTGAAAAAGACCCAAAAGACTCCTAAGAGAGAAATAGATAAAGCCAAAAGAGAGATTGAGGATTACAAGAGGAGGAAGGGCAAAAAAATGAGTACATGGAAAGAGTTTAGAAAAGAACTGAATATTACCGAGGAAGAAGAAAAAGTGATTGAGATGGAAAAGGAGCTTATCCGCTCTATGGTTGCGATCCGTGAAGAACAGGGGATGTCTCAGGCTGAATTGGCTCAAAAGTGCAACATAAAGCAACCAACAATAGCCAGAATGGAAAAGGATACGCATTCTCCGCAGATAGATAGCCTACTTCGAGTACTTGCGCCGTTAGGATATACGCTACAAATCGTACCAATGAAGAAGGCATAATCCTATTATCATTAAATTGATTTTTCCAGATCCTGTCAGCTTTTTGCCGGCAGGATCGTTTTATTTATGAAGGGCCCTTTAGAAGCAACAGCAAGTCTGCGGTATATGCTGTGGGTTTGAGTTTGAAGACGGAAATATAGAGCATGCCCGTGGTGAGGATGATGCGGGAAATTCCACCGGCTCCTGGGAGGAGCTTATGGCAAGCTACAAGGCTGCAGATGGCAGGACAGTTAATCTAAATGTGACTGATAACTATACGGAGGATAGCAGGACACCCACCGACAGCCGGGAGATGGAAAGTATTCTCAAAAACGCGGCTGCAAAAAGGATTAATTCACAGGCGCTTTCCTTGTCCCCATACGAGCCGGCGCTGTTATTGCTTTCGGCAGTGCTGGGGGTGTTTTTCTTCTATGACCAGAGAGTGAGATTTGTATGGTAACTAATGTATTGCCTCCTCAAAATAGCCTCATCTGTCTGTCGTTCCAGGAGGTCTGGGGCACATCATGGATATCATCGTCGGGCAAGTAATTGCCGATGATAAAAGGTGAGGTCGGATCGTGTTGGCGGCTCTGAGCCATCACGACATCCGGCTCGGCATTTGCATAGCAGTATTTACACAGGTGCCTGCAGGTATTGTAGGCACCTATATCACATGAGAGATAGCAGGCACATTCAGCCCGCGCTCCCTTTTTCTTCGGCGGTAAAAGCCGCTCTCCGATAGCCTTTTCATAATCGCTTATCTTCATACAGCCACTGCAGTCCGCGCCGTAAGACGAAAGCTCGTCACCCTCGGCGCATGGCTTGACGGTCATACCGCAGGTTGTGGCTATCTCTATGATCTGCCGACCCAGAAGCAGCCTGTCATCATGTGACACCTCCCTCGCCTCAGGGAAATTCTTTTTTACCTTTGGGTACAGGTCTATAAAGCTTATCACCACAGTTTTGGTGTAGCCCGAAAGCGCCTCGGCGATCTGGCGAAAGGCACGCAGATGATAGTCAATGGTATATTTGCCAGATAAAAATATAGGATCATACCGCCAGCCGACGGCACCTACGCCAACAATATCTGAAAGCGTCTTAAAGTCCTCGATCAGATGATGCTTGTCCGGAACATTCGGCTCTATATCGCGTCCATACGGAGTGAGCGTCACAAACCAGTATTGACCATATTCTTTCAAAAGCTCCATATACGGAAACATGGGCGCGGGATTTTTGGTACAAAAGCCTATCACATCCACGACCGACGGATCGAGCCGGTAGCGGCTCACCTGATTTGGATTGTAAGGATTGCGGACACATACAAAGCCCTCTTTAAGCCGCCCTGCAAACCATTTGGCGTAAAACGCAGGTATGTCCGTCCGCTGCCCGGTGTTGATGATCATGAAATCTCTCCTGATGATGAAATATGCAATAAATCCGCTTCATTATACAGAAAAATTCCAATGTTTACAACGTATCTCTACGATAAGGTACTGGCAGTCTGGCAACATACATACTGTTGATTTTCACCAAAATGTATGTTATAGTCCTAGATGAAGGAGTGTATGGTATGAAAGAGTTTGATTACGCCACAGAATTGTATAATTTAGAGCAGAGGCTCTCTTCCGTAGTTGCCGAATTAGATGAGCTGGGTGAAAAGCCGCACTCAATAGTCATCAAGACACTCAAAGGAAAGTCATATTATTATGAGGAATGGCGCGAAAACGGTCGTTTGTGCAACAAAAGTCTTGGTGCAGTTTCACCGGGAGTTATTGCCCAAAAGGAAAAGGACAAGCTCAGATATCAGGAGCTCTATATTGAGCAGGAGGATCTGGAGTACCGGATAGAGCAGCAGCGAAAAATTCTTGAAGCATATAAGAGACGTATGAGCAAAAAGAATCTCTTAGAGGACTATATATTTGAAGTATACTGGAAAAATGAGATTTCATCGAGAGTGAGTGTCAGAGGCAGCAAGGTCAGGATAAATAGGATTATCAGACATCCGGTAAGGCAGATTTTTCCGGTGAGTGAGATAACCAGAAATAAGCTTAATGAGATTTTAGAACTGAGATGTTTCGACAGACATAGACCTGATGCCGGGAAGAAGCTTGAAGCTCTCGGGCTGACAGCATACAGACCGATCGACATTATACGCAAAACCCATGGGGTGTCTTACAATGATTATATATGGTTTCGCTTTATGGGCGAGGATATTAGAGCCGAGGATGTGCTTGTGAGGGAGATTTGATGTTTCAGGTAGAGTTAGATGAAAAGTATATAGTTTATCAGGAAGGTATCAGTGAGGGTACACAGATCAAGTATTACAAGGATGGATATTGGTATAAGCTTGATAATCATGGGTGCGAGGGGCTATCAGAGTATCTGGTCTCACATCTGCTGGCATTCTCTTCTCTTTGTGATGATGAATATGTTTTGTATGAACAGGGCATTATAAATGGACATTTAGGATGCCGCAGCAAAAATTTTCTAAAAAAAGACGAGGAGTTGGTAACTATTTATCGGTTGTATATGAATGAGTTTGGGCAAAATCTTTCAGATGTTACAGGTAGGATGGAAACCATGGAGGAGCGCATTGATTACGTCTTAAAATTTGTTCAGGATATTTGCGGTATTGATTTAACGCCTTATTTCAAAAAAATATTTACCCTTGATGCGTTGGTTTTAAATGAGGACAGACATTTTAATAACCTTGCTCTCATCCTTTATGAAAATGAGTATAGACCGGCGCCAATGTTTGACCATGGCGTATCCTTGCTTACGGCAAATCAGAGCATTAGCAAAGGTCAGCCTGTTTCTGAAAATGTTAAGCGGGTTATTGCGCGCCCGTTTTCGGGCTCGTTTGAAAAAATGAGAGATTATTTTGGGGTGGGTATTACTTTTGATAAACGGCGCGCATTAAAGTGGCTGTCCGACGAGCCGGACTCATTTGAGAAAAGTGTTTTGACATATCAGTTAGAGTCTTTATAAAGGTTCTCTATTGACAACCATGACTCTTGATGATATCATAATGATATCAAACAGATATAGGAGGTGTGTGATATGTCTGAGAAAATCTATACAACAAAGAAAAACGGCATGGCAGTTCTTATCGGTACAGTGTTACTGCTGGCGGTCGGAATCGCACTCATAATCTACGGCGGCCATCTCGATTTCGAAGCGGCACCATATTCTGACGAAAGCCCCGGAACTATATTTGCTGTCATCGGTGTCATAATAGGTACAGTGGGCTGGTTCCCGTTTTTGGGTCTTAAGGTATTGAAGCCGCAGGAGGCACTGGTACTGACACTCTTTGGCGATTATAAGGGTACACTCCGTGAGGAGGGCTTTTACTTTGTAAACCCTTTCTGCACAGCGGTAAATCCCGCGGCAGGCACAAAGCTCGCTCAAAGCGGTGACACCGTGACAGGGCATACTTCCGAAAGCGGCAAGCGTATCTCGTTAAAATCCATGACCTTAAACAATGGCAAGCAAAAGATAAATGACTGCCTTGGAAACCCGGTAGAGATCGGCATTGCGGTGATCTGGCGCGTGACCGATACCGCAAAGGCTGTCTTTAATGTGGATAACTATAAAGAGTACCTCTCTCTGCAGTGTGATGCGGCGCTTAGAAATATAGTCAGGATCTACCCTTACGATGTATCGAGCAATGTAGACACCACGGGAGATGGTCAGGCAGATGAGGGCAGCCTACGTGGCTCCGCTGAGGTAGTAGCTGCACGCATCAAGGCAGAGATACAGGATAAGGTGGAGGACGCGGGGCTTGAGATCATCGAGGCACGCATTACCTATCTGGCGTATGCTCCCGAGATCGCATCGGTGATGCTCCAGAGGCAGCAGGCATCGGCGATCATAGACGCGAGAAAGATGATAGTGGATGGTGCCGTGGGTATGGTAGAGATGGCGCTTGAGCGGCTGAATGAAAATCAGGTGGTCGAGCTCGATGAGGAGCGTAAGGCAGCGATGGTTTCAAACCTCCTGGTGGTTCTCTGCGGCAATCATGATGCCCAGCCCATAGTCAATTCCGGGAGTTTATACTGATGGCAGAGAAAAAACAGATACCGCTTCGTCTTTCAGAAAAGCTTTATGCGGACATAGCGGCGTGGGCAGAGGATGATTTCCGCTCCGTGAACGGGCAGATCGAGTATCTGCTCACGGAGTGCGTGCGCCAGAGGAAAAAGGACGGCAAGTATGTAGGGCGGGACATTGATGTGCCGCCCAAGATAGATTTAGGAGGAGACCATGGGAAATAAGCCTTATATAACCAGAGCATGCCTGATAATAGAGATCGTGTCATATCTGATCTTGTTTATCACAGCCGTCGTGTGTATATTTGTGATGATACATACCGATGGACCCATACCAACTCACTATGACTTTCACGGAAATGTTGACAGCTATGGGCCGGCGGCGTCACTTTTAATAGTGCCGTGTACTATGCTTTTTACAAATCTCATCATCTCGCTTTGCCTGCACCTCGTAAAGCCTGAGCACTGGAATACGCCATTCAAGATAAAGCCGGGGCACGAAACCATCATCCTGCATGATATGACATTGATGATGGTGGTGCTGGAGCTTGTCCTGTCACTTTGGGCGCTCGCGACCACCATCGACTGGGGTGTAGGAAACGGAGATATGATATTTCCGCTTTCCATGATAATGGTCGTGGTCACATTTGTCGTGATCTTCGGCTTTACCCTCCTCGCTGCAAAGCATAATAAGGAATGAGCATATGGAACATATAATCCACCCGATACCACCATTTTATGATGAAGCTTCCGAGATACTGATACTCGGAAGCTTTCCGTCCGTAAAGTCCAGGGAGATGATGTTTTTCTACGGGCATCCGCAGAACAGATACTGGCGGGTGCTTTCAAGTCTCTTTGATGATGATTTCCCCGAGACTGTGGTAGAGCGAAAGGCTTTTTTGACACGGCACCACATCGCGGCATGGGATGTGATAGCCTCCTGTGATATCGAGGGCTCCTCCGATGCCAGCATAAAAAATGTTGTCGCAAACGACCTGTCTGTGATCTTAAATGCCGCACCCATTCGCGCGATTTATGTAAACGGCAAAACCGCCGAGCGCATGTATAATAAATATACAAAACCCTCTACCGGTCGTGATGCGATCTGCCTGCCCTCCACCAGTCCTGCAAACGCAGCCTGGAGTCTTGATCGCCTGATTAAGGCATGGAGTGTGATCCTCCCGGAAATGGGCTAAAAAATATAGCATGGATACAAATTTCGATGTATAATGTAAGTGTAATTATTCGGATATTATTTGAATGATATGAGGTGCACTATGGGAGAAAGTATTCTTATTGATGGAAATGAATATATACTCATAGAGGATGGGATATATAAAGCTAAAGAGCCCTATCGTATCAATGGGGTTAATTGGGTATTTAAGAAAAACCATCTTAATTTTAGTATTATATGTGATACACATGATGACGAACTTTCGATTGTCTATGTGGGTGATATGAGGATAGATACATCCGAAAAACTCTATAAAAAATATCTTGATCTACTAAAGGCGGGAGAATCCGTAGAGTATATTTATGGACTATACAGTGAAGAGAGCGGCAAAAAAAATGTGGAGGTAGGAGACCTGTATGTCAACAATGCTATTTGAGAGTGCGGATACCGCGTTTCACACGCCTATTAGATATAGCGGGGTTGATACGCCTATACTACCAGCAAAGCTTGATTGTGGAGCTGACATTTCGGTTATCAATGCCTATGCACTAAGTTTATTACTAAGAGAACAGCTATCTACGATAAAAAAATATGTTGTAAGTGACCATAATGAGTTTACAGTTTCATCTTTGGGGATTGAAAGTGTAGCTTATCTTTGCAGAATCAATAATTTTCTGATAGGGGACACTTTGTGGAATACCTTATATGTCGCTATTCCGGGCAATGATGCTATTAAAAACATTAGAGGTAAAAAGGTTTATGTGCCCAAAATATTGCTTGGCATGGATGTGTTAAAGTGCTGTAGTGGGACATTAGACTTTAATGGAGAAATTCAGGATAGTGGGAGTCTTTTGCTTGAGGTTAAAGACCAGACTATTCAAAAGCAGTATGTAGAAACAGCTCTTTTTTCAGATAGTCCGGAAATATTTGCATCTGCGGTCAATGTGGATGATATTGAAGCTAAAAGGATATCGAAGGAGTAAGAGATGCATAGGACATACGAAAACGAAGATTTAGTGGTTTTCTGGGATTCTGACAAATGCTTTCATGCGAGAAAGTGTATACTTGGCAGCCCGAAGACATTCGATCCCAGACGAAGACCATGGATAGAATTAGGGCATGATGAGAATAAAAATATATGGCAGACGATATCCGAATGTCCGTCGGGAGCCTTAAAATGCAGCTATGGTCACGGCGTAGAGGTCGTTTTGGATGAGGGCGGTTCTCGCAGTGTGGCTCTTTTGGGTGATGAAGAAATAGGCGAGTGCGATTTCAGTAAAACGGACGAGGGATGGAATATATATCATACCGGCGTATCACCGGAGCACGAGGGAAAAGGCATCGCAAAGCGGTTGGTGTATAAGGTCATAGAGACGGCAGAGCGAAATAATGAGCCTGTTTTGGCGACCTGTTCGTATGCTAAAAGAGTAATAGGCGACTAAAGGGAGATGACTCATGGTCTACAAAGAGCAGATAAGGTTAAAGGATGGCAGGGAATGTGTACTGCAAAACGGCAGGGAATGTGATGG
>ERZ842401.3857-NODE-3857-length-18143-cov-5.288644_pt1 | contig 18143 bp, 15 predicted proteins | sample MGYA00521270_ERZ842401 | MGnify/ENA primary metagenome ERZ842401 (study PRJEB31892, sample SAMEA3878208) | bioreactor metagenome | biome: Moose rumen | place: Sweden | collected 2011-10 | study: EMG produced TPA metagenomics assembly of the PRJEB12797 data set...
GCTTTGATGTTCATTATAAGCTCAAAGCATTCAAAAAGTCAATGCTTTTTCAGAATTCTACACCTCAACTGATGGCGTATCCGCCTGATTTCCCGATGGGTTTCTTCCCTGACCTTTTGGATATCCGGTAAATGCTCTTTGATGTCATTTTCTATGTTTTCACCGATATGAAGGTCATTTGCCACATCATCCACCGTTTCATCAATTGCTTTTGTAAGGATCTTTTCATCCTCTTTATTTAACTTAAAATAATGTCCTTCCATCATTTTATCAATAGCGCGGTAGATAGGTTGAACCAGTGACTGTTTTAATTCCTCGAAGATACTCTTTCGAACAAATGCGGCGATACCTGTCATAATCCGATGATAAACGGTTTCCACAATCCTATCCTCTGCTTTTGCCAATGCCTTTTTCCCTTCCTCGGTTTCAAGAAGTCGCTCCGGCTCTTGTGTCAGAAGCCTGTGACGTTCCAGTAGTTCCCGGTATCCCATATTGTGCCTGCCATCTTCTAATTCATAACCATCCACAAGCATGGTATATTCTTTTCGGATTTTCTTATTTCTCTCACCAAGTGACTTTAGTTCATCCTTACAATCCGCAACCTGTGTTTCTAATTCTTTAACTTCACTTTTTGCATCAGCGGATATTTTATCTGCTTTTTCCTCTGCTTCTTCAATAATTGCATCCGCCTCAGCGGCTGCACGCTTATACATTGCCACCGGCATATGATGCGTTTCCCCTTCCCTGTACCCACGGCTGTATCCATGCTTTGCCAAAATAGGCTCCATGATATTATCTTTCACATCATCCTGCCATCTGGTAAGAGAAAGGCGGTCGCCCTTTTTGTCAGAGCGTTCAAAGCCATCACAAGCTAAAGCCTTAGTCAGAGACACCTGATGGGATAAGCCCTGTTTATATCCTTCCCCGATGGGCTGCACTAGGATATGCATATGCGGTGTTCCGTTAGGTTCATCCATATGAGCGGTAGCCAAGACAATTCTCATGTGAGGATACGCCTCCTGGTAAGATATGATAAACTCCTGAAACATTGACATGATATCTTCATAGGTATCCGGATTTGCCACCACATCATTTACATCCATTGATTCATGGTCTCCGAACTGGATGACATATTCATAAGCCAACTTCCCGGCGGTATAGCTTTGTCTTGCGGATGCCATATTGTTTTGTTCTTTTATATAGTCGCTTGCGTAATCAAAAGACTTTTTTCTGTCACTGCGCCTTTGCTTGCTATTATAGAATTCGATATACGGCTTCATATAGTCATTTGTATATTCCGCCAATGTTCTGCCATTCAATTCGTTTACAAGCACCTTATTATATTTTGTCATATCAGCATTAACATTATGCGGAACATATTCTCTTAAATCATGCTCTATGGCAGTTCTGCCTCTGCTCATAGAAATTGTCTGCGTCATATTCGGCATACTTTCTCACCTGCTTTCCGGTTTATTTTTACATTCCCATGCCTGTCTCCGACAGGTATGGCTCAATACCAGACTTGACATCCTACGGACATCAAGTCTGTATTTCGCTCCTATGCGGAGTGCAGTCATTCGCCATGACATGCATCTCAATAGGGCTTTGCCCTAAGGCGATGCCTTACCCAATCTTTTGGGGCGCTGCCCCGGCGATGCCATCCCCGTTCTCATCGTGGAGCTACGCTCCCCAGGCGAAGCCTTCCCCTTGTAAAACCTTGTCGCAAATAAATCCTCATCGGATTTATTTACGCCTTCGGTTGCATATAACAAGAGACGTCATTTTGGCGTCAACTTATCGTGTTAGTTGACGTCAGATTGACGCCTCTTCGTATCACTTTTCCAATCCCTGATACAATTCCAAAATCATCAAAAGCTGTTCCATCACGACAGGATCAAGTTCATCCGTTCGCTCTATCCTTGACAGATGTTCCTCTATATCTATCAGTGATTGTTTTATCTTTTCGAAGGTACGCACATTGCCATATGCCATAACTTTGTTATCCAAGCAACTGTTTATGAAATACTCGGATTTCATAAGACCTGACAATGCTATGCGTTCCTCAATACGCTCTTTTTCCTCCGGTGATACCCGAAAGTTCATAATCACGTTTCTCTTACGGCGTTTTTCGTCCTTTTTCTTTGGTGTAGTACTAGTTTTCAAAGTCTCTCTGCGATATATCTTTCCCATGATCAGGCTCCTTTCTTGTGTGCATCCCTATCTTCTCCCAGGCGATCTGCCATCGTCCTACCTTTAGATGGATAGAGATGTGAGTAAGTCATAGTGACTGCCATACTTTCATGACCAAGGCGCTCCGCTATCTCAACCGGTGAAAAGCCAAGTTCAATCAAGTGTGCCACATGACTATGGCGAAGGTCGTGAATACGGATTCGTTTTACGCCTGATGCTTTACAACCTCTATCCATCTCATGATGAAGATAGCTTTTTGAGATAGTAAACAAACGTGAAGACTTATCTGCTTTATAAAGCATCCCGATATAGTCTTCTATCTCATCACAAAGGAACTGTGGCAGGTCAATCACACGATTGCTCTTTTCTGTTTTAGGATCCGTGATTACATCTTCTCCCTTTATACGCTGCAAGGATTTACTGATTTTCAAAGTACGTTTCTTTAAGTTAAAATCACCGACGGTAAGCGCAATCAACTCTCCCTCTCTTATCCCAGTCCAATACAGGATTTCAAAAGCGTAGTAAGAGATAGGCTTACTCTTCATCACCTCAGAAAAGGCAAGATATTCATCTTCCGTCCAAAAGGACATTTCCTTTGCTTTTGCACGCCCCATCTTACTAATCTTCTGCACCGGGTTTTCTTTTAGGGAATAGTATTTACTTGCGTGATTCATAATGGCATTTAACTGATTTTGAATCGTCCGCAGATATGTTGCGGTATAGGATTTTCCTTCACTATCGCGAAACTGCAATAACTCATTCTGCCACTGCACAATGTCCGGTGCAGTGATACTACTTACGCTAAAGTTCTTAAAATACGGCAATATCTTGTCCCTGATGATGTACTCCTTGGAACGGTATGTGTTGTATTTAATTCTTGGCTTGATATCCGACATATAGATATCTACAAAGTCCGGAAATGGCATGTTCAAATCCTTTGACTTCTTTACCAAAAACTGTCTTTCATACTCCAAAGCTTCACGCTTCGTTGCAAAGCCCCTTTTCTTGTGTACTTGGTTTTCTCCCTTCCAATCTTTATAACGGATATAGGCTATCCAAGTTCCTCTGTCTTTATCTTTACTTGCTGACATAAGCAGCCTCCTTTCAATTTGCCAGTAGTTTTCGTTCCAGTTTCTCCCAATATCCGGGCGGATAGTCACGCTCATGGAAGTTATGAAACGAATTCTTTTTCTTAGGTGGGCTTACCGACTTCCGAGTTTCATACTCCTTACACATCTGATCAATCCTATCGAAATTCATATAGCCGATATAGTGATGTGCTTTGATTCGCTCAATCTGATAATCAACAAGGGATTTCCCATGCAGAGAGCAAAGCTTTTCATAATCAGATGCTTCCAGTGTGCCCACACATTCATAGTTATTTAATTTATAGTTATTAGATATATGGTTATTAACTTGTGGTTCCTTACCCGATGTCGGATTTTCCGATGACGGCAAAACCGATAGCGGTTTATCATTACCCCCAGACACATCAAATGGCTTATGATAGATTTCCATATGACCACTATCAAAGGAGCCGTCTTCTCGTCTTCCTTGGGCTTGCCTAACGTAACCATATTTTTTTAAATTGTTCATTGCAGTTCTTATGCGATCTCGCCCATCCGGAAGGATTTTTATCATTCCTTCCACTGTAAAATCCCAATCATGCGGTAACGACAACAAGGTGAGCAACATTCCTCGTTCCGTCAAGCTCAGTCTATGATCCTTTGCCACATCCATACCTACAACGAAGAATTGTCCCGGTGCTTCTGATTTAACTATCTTCATCCAAGCCACCATCCTCGTCATCCAAGGCACCATAGCAGTTTTCTAAATACCACTTTCTATTACACTTGCCTTGTATAATTATGGAGTGGGGATTCATCTTCAGAAGCTGTGCATTAAGGTCTGCAATAATCTGATATCCTTTTGCTCTGGAACACCCCCAATCTTTCATAATTTCGTTTACATCCACATACATTTTCTGAGCCATGCGCCCACCTCCTTTGCTTTCTCATAAGTTATGTGGGACATCTTTTCTCTAATCCGTAAGCCACTTCGAATTTTTTTGAATCTTTCCCTCTCACAATTCATTTGGTTCAGTAAGAGGGGCATTACTAAAAAAAACTCTATCTTTTTCAAAAGATTTGTGGCATATGATTTTCGAAAATCCGAAAATGTTTGTAGATAGTTATATATGTGAAAATTACTCGAATGAGTGATTGATGCCGGTCATACTATCCGGCTTAAGATTCTTAAAAAGAGTGAATGCAAAGTTTTTGCAACCATTTTGCAACCACGAAAAAAGGGAACCCACTGTTTAAGCGGATTCCCACAATTTATCGTCTATTCCATCTCAATCGTCCCGGGGGGTTTGGAGGTTAGGTCGTAAATGACGCGGTTGACGCCGCGGACTACGTTTATGATGCGGGACATCACGGTTTGGAGGACATCCCAGGGGATGTCGGCTGCCTCTGCGGTCATAAAGTCCACGGTGCGCACAGCGCGGAGGACTACGGCGTAGTCATAGGTGCGCTCGTCACCCATGACACCTACTGAGCGCATATTTGAAAGCGCCGCGAAATACTGATCCGGCATCCACGATGGGTTCTGCCCCTGCGCATAGTCATAGCGCTCCTGCGGCGTGGCATCAGCCGAAAGCCCAAATGAACCTTCCGATCCTCCAACTCCATTCTCCCTCTTCCACTCCTCCGCAGCCCGCGCGATCTCTTCTCTATATATCGCATCCGCGTCCTGCACGATGCGCACCTTCTCCGCGGTGATATCACCGATGATGCGTATACCGAGTCCCGGTCCGGGGAAAGGCTGGCGGAATACGAGATAGTCCGGTATACCAAGCTCTAATCCGGCACGACGCACCTCATCCTTGAAAAGATCCCTGAGCGGCTCGATGATCTCTTTGAAATCCACATGCTCTGGAAGCCCTCCCACATTGTGATGGGACTTTATCACTGCCGACTCGCCGCCGAGCCCCGACTCCACCACATCGGGATAGATAGTGCCCTGCACCAGATAATCCACAGCGCCGATCTTTTTTGCTTCCTCCTCAAATACCCGGATAAATTCCTCGCCTATGATCTTTCTCTTCTGCTCCGGCTCGGTCACTCCGGAAAGCTTCGCATAATACCTGTCCGCCGCGTTCACACGGATGAAATTTAGCTCATAAGGTCCGTCCGGCCCAAACACCGCCTCGACCTCATCGCCCTCATTTTTGCGGAGCAGCCCATGATCCACAAATACGCAGGTGAGCTGCTTTCCGATAGCCTTTGACAAAAGCACCGCTGCCACCGACGAGTCAACTCCACCCGACAGAGCGCACAGCACCTTTCCGTCTCCGACCTTCTCCCGGATAGCCGAAATCTGCGTCTCGACAAAGCTGTCCATCCGCCATGTACCTGCACACCCGCAGATCCCACGCACGAAATTATACAAAATCTCCTTTCCGTACTCGGTGTGCAAAACCTCCGGATGAAACTGTATCGCATACAGCCGCTCCGATATGTTTTCCGCAGCAGCCACAGGGCAGTTGTCGGTATGCGCCACGACAGAAAATCCCGGCGCAAGCTTTGCTATATAGTCAAAATGACTCATCCACACTACAGACTCCGCCGGCACACCGGAAAAAAGCTCCGACGAGCTATCAAAATATGTAAGTGTCTTGCCGTACTCCCGAGCATCCGCACGCGACACCGAGCCCCCGAGCACATGCATCATAAGCTGCGCCCCGTAGCAGAGCCCGAGCACCGGCACTCCGAGCTCAAAAAGCTCACGCCCGCAGGTCGCAGCGCCCTCCTCGTATACTGAATTTGGTCCGCCGGTGAGGATGACCCCCCTCGGCTGCATCGCCGCGATCTCCGACAGCGGCGTCCTGTACGAATATATCTCGCAGTAGACATTGCACTCCCTGACACGCCGTGCCACAAGCTGGTTGTACTGCCCGCCAAAATCTATGACTATCACTTTTTCCTGATCCATGTACCTATGCCCTCCTGTTCAAGTTTTATTCCCTTTTGCAGCATCAGTTCTGCAACCTCACGATATTCACAAGCATCACCCATATCACAAAGAAGTTTTTTCAACCTTTTGATATCATTTTGGGTGAGAGGCTTTGCATTATCCACATTTGACATGAGCGTATCCACATCCATACCCATAAGCCTAAAAGGTATACCCGTCTTTTTCTTCAAATGCTCATATATATAAAAGCCTCCGACATCAATATCCCCAAAGTGATAATACCCGATATCCTTGTTTTCTTCAAACACCTTTTTCAAAAAAGCACGCTTCGTCCTGTTGTGAAAGCCTCCCAGATATATGGCTACATCTGTACGTCCACAGTCATAGTCAAAAAAAGTGGTCAGATTCTCTATGGTTACAAGCCTGCTGCCATAGACTTCCACTGATATGATACCGGGCAGTGTTTCTGTAGAAAAAGCCAGATCTGCCGGCATAACCCCCAGATCGATCGACTGTCCTCCTATAGCGATCTTTACATTTCCCTTTATACTCACATAAGTAGGTGTCCTGATCAGTCCGCATTCCTCAAGGATACTATCCCTGTCAGGAAAATCTCCGTAGGCATATAGGATTGACTCCACCTTGTTCCTTATTCCTTCTATTCGCTTGCTATCGCCAAAGAGTCTTACGGATACATCTCTGATATACTGGTCTGCTTTTGTGTCCATCATATAAAAAAGTATCTTAAAAACATCTCTGTGATCATCAGCATCCAGATACTCCATAGTTTTTCCGTTTTGCAGCCTCTTTCTCTGCGTTGCCACATAGCTTTCTACCGCGACAGCAATATCCGACGACTCTGCCTCCGAAAGCTTTTCTTCTACCTCGATCAAAAACTCTTCCATTTCAAAAAGATACTCGCGTCTGGGCTTTCTCGACAGGTACGCATATATTTCAGACAGCTTTTCCGCAACCAGACACGCGCTCTTTATCCTGCCGGCGGATGTCCGGGAATACTCCAGTGTCACAAGACCAAGCTCCAAAAGCTCATCACACGCTTCATTTATTTCGGTGTATACATCGTATCTTGCATCGTCTAAATATGCCGGGAACATCCTTCCTATATCAGCTCGAAAGGTCTGATGCACCTGATTTTCTCCGGTAAATGTCCTGCTCTTCTCATACTGATCGAGGATGCGGTTTAGGATCTGTTTTTTATAATTCATATTCCTCCACTATACTGCCCTTTCCTACCCTGATAGCTGTAAGTATGGTATCCACATATTCACCTATCACCTCCATCTTTTCCGGAGGCGTCGCCATAATGACCTGCAGACCGAGCCCCTCAAAAAACTTAAGCATCGGTTCTATCCTATCAGCATCCATCTTGTCAAATGCTTCGTCTAAGAGCATGAGCCTTATGGTATTTCCAAATCGGTATATCTGATAAAAGGATGCCGCTATCGCCACATAAAAAGGAACCTGAGTCTCACTTCCACTCTTCTCACCGTATATTTCAGAAAACCTCTGTCTCCTGCCGTCTCTTTTTACTATCTCTATGTCATAGTCGAGATAGTTGCGATAGTCAGTGTATTCCTCCACCACCTTTTCACCCCTGTCATCATGCACCATGAGCTTATCAAAGAGATCCGTCATCTCCTCGTGATACTCCTTCTCAAACTCCGCAGTCCACAGAGTATTGACACCCATATTGCTGTCTGAGGTGATCATACGATACAACCCCTCTTTTTTCTTATCGAAAGTGATCGTAAAATGATAGCTATCCTCTCCGTAATATACATCAGAAAGCGCTCTGTTCAACTGTCTGAACTCAGTTCTGGCATTCTCTATCCTCTCCTTCATCTTTGCCAGAAAATCACTCCTGAATATCTCCTCACACTCCTCCTTTGCCTGACGGACTTTCTCCTCGTATTTGAACACCTCAATTTTTTCAAGTTTCTCATAGGAATCCAGATAGTCCTTCATTCCTTCCATGCCTCTTGGAAATTCTTCCATGAAATCAGCATTAAACCTGATCTGCATATCTACGAGACCGCCCATACCTTTTATCATGTCATCTCTCTCATTTGTAAGTGTAGCCAGTCTGGGCGGATAGTTATCCGCGATCTGCTTCGGCGACCTCTTCTTTCTGGTCTGCCCATATTTGTCCTCAGCCTCCTTATAGGCTATCCTATCTTCCTCTGCGTCTTGTAAAAGCTCGTCAGAAATGCCGGACATCTCGGACTTATGCTCACTTATCATATTTGAAAGATTCTTTTGTTGTTCCTCTAGTGAAACTATCTTCCTGTATAGTATCTTGTTTTCTTCCTGCTTCTCCTCCTGCAGCTTTTGCACCTCTTGAAGCCTCATATTAAGCTCTATAAGTGACGGATCATCCTGTGCAGCCGCAAGTTGTGTCTCTGCTTTTCCCAGTTCTATTGAGAGTTGTTCTTTTTCATACGGCGCTCCCGCATACATACGTAAAAGCTCCATATTTATTCTGTCTCCGGCCTTCTTTACCTCATTATGATCTGCATAGCTCACCGAAAGTTCCTTTTTCTTCTCACGCAACATATCTATCTCAGATCTGACATTTTCTATTTGGACCAGATATGCCTGCATACCTATATATGGATCTCTGTAATTTTTGGGATCGATATGCCTGACCACATATCCCTGATAGAGCATGCAAAAGGGCGTGATCGCCACATCATACTCCTCCAGCTCCTCCACCCGATCTACCCTGATCACGCGAGAGAGCAGGTAGTTGATATAAGACTTTGCATAGCGGTTTTCACTTTTCACCACAAAAGACAGACTCCTGTGATCCTCAGGTATATCCATTGGCAGCTTTTTGGTGTTTATGATACCTGCGCCATGGATGCGATCCCTGGCTCTGTCATAGACCGAAAGGGCAATATCATAATACTCCGGCTCTATGACAATATAAAACTTCTGGGTATTCAGATAACCCTCCACAGCATTCCGCCATTTCTCATCCGTGATCTCCAAAAGCTCTGCCAGAATGGATACTCGAGAATCTATCCCCCTCTTTTTATATTCCTTTTCTATCTCACTTCTCAAAGCTTCAGCATTCGGAGGAAAATCCAGCTTTCTCTGCTCCAACCTCCTAAGCTTTTCCTCACAACCCCGAATATTTTCATCAATATCAGACATCTCGATGTCAAGTCTCTCTGTCTGTTTTCTTATATCATCAAACTCCTCAGCGAAAAAGGTGGAAAGCTTCTCAAATACCTCTCTCTTTTCCTCTATTGGAATAGGACTATCGATGACAGAAAGGTTATCCTTTCCCAGTACAATCTTGCCGATATTTCCAAGTGCCTTTTGCAGATCATAAAGCGCGCCTGTCTGTCCAGAGAGCTTTTTTATCCTATTCTCTGCGCCTTCCTGATCTCGCTTTAACTCTGATATTCTCCTTCTGATCTCTTCTGCAAGTTGACTAGCCTCGTTTTGTCTGATGCTCACATTTAAAGTGACGATCTGCTCATCTATCCTCTTAAGTTCATCTTGGAGAGTCTTTAACCTGACGTTTCCATCTTCTATCGCCAGCCTCTTCGCGCGTACATCCGCCTCATCCTGCCTTATCATTTCTGCCATAGCATCTTTTCTGGCGATCTTTATCATAAGACTGATCATTCGCATTTCGCTTTCCTTGTCGTTTATCTTTTGCGACATCTCAATTATCTCTGAAAGTGATCTGATCTTGTTATTAGTTCTCTTTAATACATCTTCGAGCTCATTTAATGTCTCTATATTTTCACGCAGCTTATTTACATCTACCTTTTCATCGGAAAGCACAAACCTGTTTATGAATTCCTTTACCCTATCCATGGGCTTGAAAGCCAGTGCTTTCGGGATAACGTAAAAGAACTTCTCATCCATGTCTCCCATGCGGTGCCTGAACCTGTCTCTGGCAGCTTTTTCTGTATCACAAAAATTGACCTTGTGTCCCCTATTCCTAAAATCCTCAAACAGCGCTGCCTTTCCATTCACTATAAAGGACAGATCCTCCAGTCTGCATTCCTCACAATACCATTTTTTTACGACATCACTTTCTTCATTATGAGAGAGCAGGTGCACGCCAAGCACAAAATACCTGTCGTTCTTTTCCTCATAAAACTCCAATGCCACATTTGCAGGTACCGTGTTTTTTCTCAGATATGCCTCTCCCACATCGCCTATCTTACATCTGACATAGCCCTTCAGCGATCTCTTGCTGTTTTCATTTGCAGCCTGATTGAAACGTCTGGTATTTGTAGTCAGCACCATCTGTATAGCATCGAGTATGGTGGATTTGCCGGCTGTATTTTCGCCTGTGATCAGAGTCATGCCGCCAAGCTCTATAGTCTCATCGGAAAAAAAATGCCAGTTTACAAGCCTTATCCTGACCAGCTCCTTTTTTGAAAGCTCTCTGTTATCCAAATCACTCTTCCTCCTGATCATCAAAAGTTCCGGCATACTCACGCAGCTTTGCTTCGGACTCCTCATAGTATCTGTCTATATCGTCGGCAGATACCGCTAAAAGTACCGACGGATATACAAGTATCCTTGCGTCATCACGCGTGATATCCGTATCCAGATTCTGGATGATGTTATATTTTCTGAAAAGACTTACCATCTCTCTTTGCAGCTGCTTTGACATATGCTGCTGAGACTTTAAGGAAAGCATCTCAAACCGCTCCCTGATCTCCTCCATCAACACTACCACCTCATCATACGAACCGGATATTTCTCTCTTTTTTTCGAGATACAAAAGGCGGATGATCAAAAGTAGCACACTCTGGTTTTTAGTCAAGGAGAGTTTGCCGGTGCCAAAGGTATTATACAGACCTATAACCTCCTGATCCTCATTGATACGAATCTCGTATCCCAGAAGATCAAAGTATTCCCTGAAAAGCTCTATATTCTCTCTGACAAATACATAATCTTTTTTTGTGTCCTCTTTTTTCTTTAAAAGAAAACACTGATTTAGCAGTTTATTTGCCGCCGCCCTGAACTTTTCTTTTGTAGCGACGCTCTCCATCATAATCTCAAACACCTTATTACCTCTTTACAATCTCAAAATACGGGAGCTCATATCCTCCTATCCTGACTCTTTTATCACTTCTTTCCACCCTGTACACATTTGATCTGCTTCCTGCATATACGCTGATATATATGATCCGGATCAGATCTCTCTTGCTCTCTACCTCTATATCAGTGACAGGAAGTCTTTCTCGTCCCTGTAGCAAGTTTGACACATACTGATTGATGTTTTTCTTCGAAAACCTGCGTCTGTTCTTTTGTCTCATCGCCTCGATACGGAGCGCTCTATCCTCCGGAGAGATCTCTTCAGAACCAACGATGTCATCGATCACAGATATCTCCTTTTTTACAGGAATGGCACGCATGGATTCCGGCGAGATAAAGCTCTGCGGAAAAAATGAAAAATCCATCCGGAAAAACTCGTCATCGTTTCTCGCATCTTCTTCTGATATAGTCTTTAGCACCCTCTCTATTCTGCCCTCCATATTACTGCCGGTAGACAGTAGAAATTTGGCGCGCATGACTGCATTTTTCAGATATAGTGAATGCCGTCTGTCTATCTCATATATGATATCATCCAGCCTATAGAAAGAAGACTTTATATCCATCAGTATGGAGATGATCGCTTCATAAGCCTCTTCATGATCTTTAGTCTCCTCTACCTCCATATAACCCGCCACCGCTCTCTCCATAAGCTCAGGAGACTCCATGATATACCCTATCTTTTCAATTATGGCGCTCCTGAAACGGGAAATATTGTCTGCTGTCTTCATACGCAGGTAAGCCTTCGATCCGATCTCATTATGATATGCTAAAAAAAGCTCCAGAGTCTCCTCCGCATCGAGATCGATGACCTGCTTTTCTATGTGCTTTTTTATACTTATAGACAGTCGCTTAAGCTCTGACAAAAGACGGTTTGTATTGTCACTCACTCCCATGATGATCAGCTCATACGGCTTGGCGTACAGCTCATCGTTTTGCAGGCTGGCATGAATCTGTGAGATGATCCCCTGATACTCGGTCTCCTCTTCCTTTACAACTCTGATCATACCCTCTATGATAGGGATCGTGTAGTCAGAAAGCGATACATTTACATTATGATTTTCACCCTGCTCATATTCCAACCAACCGGCATTTTTAAGAGCTGATACCACTCCGTTTGCCTTGTCCCTGGCATTCCGAAAATATGTCTCGTCATCAAAGGATATCTCATCATCATCTGTGTCAAAATAGTCACTGAGTACCTTTATAACGATCTCCCTGTTCACACCATATGAGATCTCTGTGCGGAATCTGTCGTAGATCAGCATGATCACATCCGCGTACACATATCTGTATTTACTTGTCAGAGGCTTGAAAAGATCCTCATGTACAATGTCAAATATATTTTTCATGTGTCTTATTATACGAAATCATGTATATTATTTCTATATTTTACCTAAAGTTTTCGCAAAAATCCGCCGATATAGATTTTGAAATGGATTACTATATCTCAAAAGGGGATAAAAGATGAGCAGCTTTTCCGTTACCAATAGCTGGTATCTGAGAAACAACTACAAAAGCGATCAAGCACTTTCAAAGCTCGCCAACAGAAGCGAGGTTTCCGAGAGCAAGCTTTCTGCCGCAGACTCATCTGCCCTAAAGCGCGGCATCCGTGCACTTAGGGATTATAAATACGAGGACGCAAAAAAGGTTTCCTCCAAGGATACCGATACAGTTCTTGGAAAGGGCAAGTTTTACAGCACACTTAAGGCCTTTGCAGACACCTATAACTACACCCTCGATTCCAGCAAGAAATCCTCAAACCAAGATATCAAAAAGCTTTCAAAGAGTATGCAGAATATCGCCAAAAAATACTCTTCTGAGCTGGATGAGCTCGGAGTCACCTTTGATAATAAGGGTTATATGTCCATATCCGCTTCAGCGGTAGACAATATAAAGCTTTCCACCTATGGCGAAAAGTTCAGTGATTCGGATTTTCTGTCCGATCTTGAGAAAAACACCCAAAAGATTTACAGAAGAATAGATACATATCTTTAATTATTTTAGAGTTGTGGTATAATATAAGCCGCCTGACATAAGCGCAGGCGGTTTTTTGTGTCAGTATTTAAGGAATGAAAAATGTTTGGATTAAGGACAAAGCACAATCCCGGGGCGAAGCCCCTGCGTATCATCATAGTCGGCTGCGGCAAGGTCGGCGTTACTCTGGTGGAGCAGCTTACCAACGAGGGCAACGACCTCACGCTTATCGACAAAAACGCCGACAAGATCGCAGAGATCACCAATATGTACGACGTGCTCGGCATAGTCGGCAACGGCGCCAGCTACAGCGTACAAAAGGAGGCTGGCATAGACGAGACCGACCTTTTGATCGCTGTCACCGAGTCAGATGAGCTAAACCTACTGTGTTGCACGATAGCCAAGCAGGTGGCAGACTGTGCCGCTATCGCCCGTGTACGCACACCGGACTACAGCTCGGAGATCAACTATCTCCGCGAAAAGCTGGGACTCGCCATGATCATCAACCCCGAGTACGAGGCAGCCATGGAGATGGCTCGGATACTCTATCTTCCAAGCGCTTTGGACGTCAATCCATTCGCCCACGGCGAGGCAGAGCTCATAAAGTTTAAGGTCGAGGACGGATGCAAGCTCATCGGTGAAAGCATCATGGATTTTGCCAAAAGCTCAAAGCAAAAGATGCTTTTCTCCGCTGTCGAGCGCCACGATGATGTCATCATTCCAAACGGAAGCTTTGTATTTGAAAGAGACGATATCGTATCCTTTGTCGCTCCGCGAAAGACCGGCAGACAGTGCTTTAAGGAGCTTGGCATAGAGACACACCAGGTTCATGACTGCATGATAGTCGGAGGCGGCAAGGCTACATACTATCTCGGACGCCAGCTCATAGACGCCGGCATCCATGTAAAGATCATAGAGTGGGACAAGGATCGCTGCGAGGCGCTTTCTCTGCTTTTACCCGAGGCAGTCATCATAAACGGTGACGGCACGGATGCCGAGCTTTTAAAGGAGGAGGGGCTTATAACCGTCGATTCCTTTGTCGCCCTTACAGGTATAGATGAGGAAAACATCCTGCTCACCCTCCATGCCAAGGAGGTCGCGGACACCAAGGTGATCACAAAGGTAAACCGCTTCTCATTCCAAAATGTCATAAGCCATTTGGATCTCGGCAGCATAGTCTTCCCCAGACTCATCACCTCAGAGGCGATCATCGCCTATGCCCGTGCAAAGAGAGCCTCCCTCGACTCCAATATCGAGACCCTCTATCACCTATTTGACAACAGAGCAGAGGCGATCGAGTTTCAGGTGAGCCAGTCATCCGAGGTCACGGGTCGCGCGATCATGGAGCTCTCCCTAAAGGACAACATCATGATCACCTTTATAGGCAGACACGGTCAGATCATATTCCCCTCCGGTATCGATACCATCGAGGTCGGGGACACAGTAATGATCGTGACCACCCATAGTGGCTTTAACGATATAACCGATATTTTGAAATAAAGGAGATGTCATGAACAGAGGCATCATCAGATATGTGCTTGGCAAAGTAATACAGATCGAAGCCCTGCTGCTTCTCGTACCGGTTCTGTGCGCCCTTGTATATCACGAGCATGAGGGCTTTTACTATCTGAACGTAGCGTGTCTGTGCATCATCGTCGGTACAGTCATGACCATAAAAAAGCCAAAAGACTCTGTCTTTTATCTGAAGGAGGGCTGCATATCCACTGCCGCAAGCTGGATCTTTTTATCCCTTTTCGGAGCCATTCCCTTCGTACTCACAGGCGAGATCCCCAATTATATAAATGCACTTTTTGAAACCATCTCCGGCTTTACTACCACCGGAGCCTCCATCCTACCCGAAGTAGAATCACTCTCCCACAGCTCTCTTTTGTGGAGGAGCTTTACACACTGGATCGGCGGCATGGGCGTCCTAGTATTTTTACTCGCCATCATCCCCATGGGTGGCGGCGGCAGTATAAATCTGATGCGCGCAGAAAGCCCCGGTCCCTCTGTAGGCAAGCTGCGCCCGAAGATGCGCACCACTGCCGGTATACTCTATACGATATACATCGCCATGACCATGTTTGAATTTGCGATCCTGGTCTTTTCACAGATGCCGATATTTGACGCGCTCTGCACAGCCTTTGCCACAGCGGGCACAGGTGGCTACGGCATAAAAAATGACAGTATCGCCGGCTACAGTCCGCTCATACAGTGGACGGTCACCATATTTATGATCCTATTCGGTGTCAATTTCAATGCATTTTATTATCTTTTGGAAAAGGATATAAAAAAGGCTTTTACCATGGAGGAGGTTCGCACCTACATCGCCATTATCCTTGTGACTATCGCTGCCATCACCCTGGATATACTAAAATCCTGTGACAGCTTCTTCGACGCGCTCACAAAGAGCTCATTTCAGGTCGCTTCCATAATCACCACCACCGGCTTTTCCACTACGGATTTTGAGCTATGGTCATCATTTTCAAAGACGATACTGGTGATACTCATGTTTATCGGCGCATGCGCAGGCAGCACCGGCGGCGGTATCAAGGTGTCCCGTATACTCATCTTTTTTAAGGCATTTTTCAAGGAGGCAGACTCCTACATTCACCCTAAGAGTATAAAGCAAATCACCATAGACAAAAAGCCTGTGGCGCATGACACCATCCGCTCCTCAAATGTATTTTTGAATGTGTATATCCTGATATTTGTATTTTCGATACTAATCATCTCTTTGGACGACAATGATATGAATACCAATTTTACCGCAGTACTCGCCACCTTCAATAATATAGGACCGGGTCTCGGTGGAGTCGGTCCTACAGAAAACTTCGGCAGCTTTTCAGTCCTGTCAAAGCTCGTACTTATGATTGATATGCTCGCCGGCAGACTCGAGCTCTTCCCCATAGTCATCCTGTTCCATCCGGAGATATGGAGAGAGGTTCTTGACCGCAGAGTGGCACGCAAAAAGACTATCCGAAAAAAGATCGACAGGATAGAGCGAAAGATATGATCACTTTGCGGATATCACATCCCTCATATCATACATGCCCGATTTTTTATCATACAAAAACTTGGCTGCCTCCACGGCGCCCTTTGCAAACACATTTCTCGAATATGATCTATGAGAAAGTGTGATGACCTCATCCTCTCCGGCGAAGATCACATCATGATCACCGACAATTGTCCCGCCGCGGATGGCAGAGATGCCTATCTCCTTTTTGGGCCGCTTTTCCCTGCGGCTGCTCCTGTCATATACATATTCATAATCGCCGCCGACGCAGTCGTTTACCGCGTCAGCCAGCATGAGCGCCGTGCCGCTGGGAGCATCCACCTTTCTATTATGATGCTTCTCCACTATCTCCACATCAAATCCCGCGTCAGTGAAAATCTTTGATACCTTTTCTAAAACATCACAGAGTGTGTTTATACCAAGTGACATATTGCCTGACCGGAGCACCGCAGTGTTTTTCGATATCTCATTTACCCTGATGAGCTGCTCGTCGGAAAGTCCGGTGGAGCACAGCACCACAGGAAGCTTATGGCTCTCGCAATATGACAAAAGCCCGTCGATGGCTGCAGCATTTGAAAAATCAATCACCACATCAGCCTCCACATCGCACTCGTCTATGTTGGCAAATACCGGATAGACATTATCTACTCCCGTAAATGGATCCACACCGGCCACTATCTCCATGGTCTCCTCACCACCGATGATCTCTGTGACCGTACGCCCCATGTGTCCGTTACAGCCATGCATGATCACCCTGATCCTGCCGCCAAAACCGTCATTTTTTTTATTCTGACACAGATGCATAATCATTACCTCCTTAAAAATGCCGGAACAAAAGCTCCGGCATAGATCATATCAGATAAGACCGAAGTCCTTCATCGCCTGCGAAAGCTGCTCCAAATGTGCCGGCTCCATCTCGCACAGAGGCGGGCGAAGAGGTCCTACATCCTTGCCCAAAAGCTTCAAAGCGTGCTTTACGGGTATGGGATTGACCTCACAGAAAAGTGCATCCACGAGTGAGAGTGAACGCCTCTGCATCTCCCTCGCACCCACGATATCGCCATCCAAAAACTTCATGACCATATCATGTGTCTGGCGGGGCGCTATATTGCTGATGACCGATATCACACCTATGCCTCCGATGGACAAGAGCGGCACAACCAGCCCGTCCTCACCGGAATACAGCTCGAGATTTCCGTCGCACAGATCCATGGTCTTGGATGCCTGTGCCATATTGCCGGTAGCCTCCTTTAATCCCACGATATTGCTCTTTGTCTTTACAAGCTCTGCTACCGTCTCCGGCATGATGTTTGTGCCGGTACGGCTGGGCACATTGTAGAGAATGATAGGCAGCTTCGTCTCGTCAGCTATCATGCTATAGTGCCTGATCAGTCCCTTTTGAGTGGCTTTGTTGTAGTAGGGCGACACGATCAACAGCGCATCTGCTCCGTCCTCCTGCGCCTCATGAGTATGCCGTATGGCAGTACGGGTGGAATTAGAGCCTGTGCCTGCCACTACAGGTACTCTGCCCTTTGTAAAATCCACGGCAGCCTTTATGACGGCACGATGCTCCTCCATGGTGAGTGTGGCACTCTCACCGGTAGTACCCGCGATGATGATGGCATCTGTACCATTATCAATCTGGAAATTGATGATCTCTTCAAGCTTGTCGAAATCCACGTCTAAATTTTCTTTCATGGGTGTAACTATCGCTACACCTGCCCCCTTGAAAATCGGCATAATATTTCCTCCTTCATACTATACAAAGCTATGTGCAAAATACCTTTTATGCCGGCGGTGCTTCCGGCTCCTTTTCGGGAACGATATTGAGCACCTGATCCGCAACCTCTCTGATGGAGTCCGGCAGCTGTCTGCCGGTCATGATGACCGTGGT
>ERZ842401.3858-NODE-3858-length-18142-cov-54.874219_pt1 | contig 18142 bp, 15 predicted proteins | sample MGYA00521270_ERZ842401 | MGnify/ENA primary metagenome ERZ842401 (study PRJEB31892, sample SAMEA3878208) | bioreactor metagenome | biome: Moose rumen | place: Sweden | collected 2011-10 | study: EMG produced TPA metagenomics assembly of the PRJEB12797 data set...
AGAATCCCTTGACGGCGCAGCAGATTTTCGACCTGCTGGACCACTTCCGCTATATTGTGCCGGCGGGTAGCCCCATGACGGGCATCGGCAACAACCACCAGATAGCGTCGCTGTCGAACTGCTTTGTCATCGGTCTGGACGGCGATGCCGACTCGTACGGCGCCGTGATGCGCATTGACGAGGAGCAGGTGCAGCTGATGAAACGCCGCGGCGGTGTGGGCCACGACCTGAGCCACATCCGTCCGAAGGGACAGCCGGTGAACAACTCGGCGCTGACGTCGACGGGCCTGGTACCCTTCATGGAGCGTTATAGTAATAGTACGCGCGAGGTGGCCCAGGACGGCCGGCGTGGTGCGCTGATGCTGTCGGTCAGCATCAAGCATCCGGACTCGGAGGCGTTCATCGACGCTAAGATGACCGAGGGCAAGGTGACGGGGGCTAACGTCAGCGTGAAGATAGATGACGAGTTTATGCGCTGTGCCACGGAGGACAAGCCTTACGTGCAGCAGTTCCCCATTACGGGTGACAACCCTGATGTGCGCAAGGAAATCTCGGCCAAGGCCCTGTGGGAGAAAATAGTCCACAACGCCTGGAAGAGTGCCGAGCCCGGTGTGCTGTTCTGGGACACCATCCTGAGGGAGAGCATTCCCGACTGTTATGCTGACCTGGGCTTCCGCACGGTGTCGACGAATCCCTGCGGCGAGATACCCCTCTGCCCCTACGACTCGTGCCGACTGCTGAGCATCAACCTCTATTCGTACGTGAAGAATGCCTTCACGAAGGATGCCTACTTCGACTATGAACTGTTCAAGAAGCACGTGCAGATGGCACAGCGCCTGATGGACGACATCGTAGACCTGGAGCTGGAGAAGATAGACCTCATCATGGAGAAGGTGGCGAGCGACCCGCAGTCGATGGAGGTGAAGGGTGCTGAGATGCACCTGTGGGAGAAAATCAAGGCCAAGAGCTCGAAGGGCCGTCGTACGGGTGTGGGCATCACTGCCGAAGGCGACATGATAGCCGCCATGGGCCTGCGCTATGGTACGCAGGAGGCTACCGACTTCAGCGTCGAGGTGCACAAGACACTGGCCCTGAACGCCTATCGCGCCAGCGTGGAGATGGCTAAGGAGCGTGGCGCCTTCGACATCTTCGATGCGCAGCGCGAGGCACAGAACCCCTTCATCCTGCGACTGAAGCAGGCCGACCAGCAGCTGTATGACGACATGGTGAAGTACGGTCGGCGCAACATTGCCTGTCTGACCATTGCGCCGACAGGCACGACTTCGCTGATGACACAGACGACGAGCGGCATTGAGCCCGTGTTCCTGCCCGTCTACAAGCGCCGCCGCAAGGTGAATCCCAACGATACCGACGTGCACGTGGACTTCGTCGACGAGGTCGGTGACTCGTTCGAGGAGTACATCGTCTACCATCCGAAGTTCATGGAGTGGATGAAGGTGAACGGGCTGGACACCACAAAGCGCTATACGCAGGAGGAGATTGACGAGCTGGTCAGCCAGTCACCTTATTATAAAGCAACGGCCAACGACGTAGACTGGCTGATGAAGGTGCGCATGCAGGGAGCCATCCAGAAGTGGGTGGACCACTCCATCAGCGTCACCGTCAACCTGCCCAACGACGTGGACGAAGCCCTGGTGAACCGCTTGTATGTCGAGGCCTGGCGCTCAGGCTGCAAGGGCTGTACCATCTACCGTGACGGAAGCCGTGCCGGCGTGATGATCAGCGTCTCGAAGAGCGACAAGAAGAAAGAGGAGCCACAGAACGAGGACACCACCAAGGACAACAACATAGAGCAGAAGCCCGAGGCTCCCTGCAAGCATCCGGAGGTGACGGAGGTGCGCCCGAAGGAACTGGAGTGCGACGTGGTGCGCTTCCAGAACAACAAGGACAAGTGGGTGGCCTTCGTAGGATTGCTGGACGGCTATCCCTACGAGATTTTCACCGGCCTGCAGGATGACGAAGAGGGCATCGTGCTGCCCAAGACAGTGACCAAGGGTAAGATTATCAAACAGATGAACGACGACGGCACCAAGCGCTACGACTTCCAGTTTGAGAACAAGCGCGGCTACAAGACCACCGTCGAGGGACTGTCGGAGAAGTTCAACCCAGAGTACTGGAACTATGCCAAGCTGATTAGCGGTGTGCTGCGCTACCGCATGCCTATCGACCACGTCATCAAGCTGGTCTCGTCGCTGCAGCTGAAGTCGGAGAGCATCAACACATGGAAGGTCGGCGTGGAGCGCGCACTGAAAAAGTACATCCAGGACGGCACCGAGGCCAAGGGCCAGAGATGTCCCAACTGTGGCTCGGAGAGTCTGGTCTATCAGGAGGGATGTCTGATTTGTAAGAATTGTGGCTCGTCCAGATGCGGTTGAGGAGAGCGTTTAGAAATTAGCGTTTAGAGATGAAAATAGAAAGTTCATATATCTATATTAAGGATGCGCGGTTTCATGCCTATCACGGCATATTCCCGCAGGAGCAGGAACTGGGTCAGGATTTTATAGTCTCTGTGCGTTGCGGCGTCAATATTGCGGCGGCCATGGAACACGACATGTTGGAAGTGTCGCTCGACTACGGTAAGCTTTACCAGCTCGTCAAGCGGGAGATGGCCGTCAGGTCGCAACTGGTAGAACGCGTGGCCGGGCGCATTGCCGAAGCGGTGTTCAGTGAGTTTCCCGAGGTGAAGACGTTAGATGTGTCCATCACCAAGCTGAATCCGCCCATAGGGGCCGATTGCGAGGGCGCTGGTGTGGAAGTACACTTAATAAATGATAAAACTCAGTAGCAACTTGTTGGTTTTTAAGGTAAAATAGCTACTTTTGCACGCGAAATGAAAAATAGAGTACTGATTCTGGCTGGTCTGATGATGCTTTGGGCCGTGACGGCAGTTGCTGCCAACGCGGTTGCGGAGTACACCTCGACGGCTAAGTCGAAAAAGTTTACGCTGGTGGTCGACGCAGGTCACGGCGGGCATGATACGGGAGCCGTGGGGCCTCTGACCAACGAGAAAACCATCAACCTGAACGTGGCACTGGCCTTTGGACGGCTGGTGGAGCGTAACTGCCCGGATGTGAATGTCATCTATACCCGCAAGACTGATGTGTTCATTCCGCTGCATACCCGAGCTGACATTGCCAACAGGAACAAGGCCGACCTCTTTATCTCCGTACATACCAATGCGCTGCCCAAAGGACGTATCTCGCGCGGCATGGAGACCTATACACTGGGAATGCACCGTGCGGCGGACAATCTGGCCGTCGCTAAGCGTGAGAACGAGGTCATCCTCTACGAGAAGGACTATAAGCAGCGCTACCAAGGCTTCGACCCCAACTCGTCAGAGAGCTATATCATGTTTGAGTTTATGCAAGACCATAATATGGCGCAGAGTGTCGAACTGGCTAAATTCGTACAGAAGCGCACCTGTGCCTCGGCCGGACGACAGAACAAAGGCGTAAAGCAGGCCGGCTTTCTGGTGTTGCGGGAGACGTCGATGCCCAGCTGCCTGATAGAGTTAGGATTCATCTCGACACCTGACGAAGAGCGTTTCCTGCACTCTGCTGACGGCGTGTCGCGTCTGGCACAAGGCATCTACCAGGCCTTTCTGGACTATAAGCGGAAGTATGACGGTAACATCACGGTGCCTTACAAGGCAGAGACCAAACAGGAAGTTACTGTGCCGACCGTAGTGCCGCAGGACGAGGCGAAGGTAGAGAAGAAAGAGAAAAAGGAGAAGAAAAAGAAGAGTAAGATGGCACAGGAGCTGGCCGATGCCCGCGAAGGCAAGGATGACCAGTCGGTTGCCGAGGCTCAGTCGACACCCAGCGTCGACTCCATCGTCAATGCTGCGCCGGTTCTACAGCCGGCTCAGCGTGTGCCGGCATCACAGACGGCTCAGAACGCCCCTGCACCGCAGAATGCTCAAACCGCCCCGGCGTCGCAGAATGCTCAGAGCACACCGGCGTCGCAGCCTGCACCTGTAGGGCTGATGAGCACTCCGGCTCCGACGGCAGTTCCCGTCTTTAAGGTCCAGATTCTGGCCAGTACCACCAGGCTGAAGGCGAACGACCCACAGCTGAAAGGGCAGAAAAGCGCAGACTTCTACCAAGAGAACGGCTTGTATAAATATACAGTCGGCGCGTCGGCAGACTACAGCGAGATAGCGCAACTGCGCAAGACGCTTGCCGCCAGTTTCCCACAGGCTTTTATCATTGCCTTCAAGGACGGTCAGAAGATGAATGTGCAGGTGGCGATACAAGAATATAAGAATAATAAGAAATAAAAAGTAGCGTGACATGATGAAATTCTTTACAAAAGAAGTGAAAATAGCTATCGTTGCCATCGTTGGCATCGTAGTGCTTTTTTATGGCTTGCAGTTCTTGAAGGGACTGAGCATTTTTGCCAATGACGACAATTATTATGTAAAGTTTTCGGATGTCAGTGGCGTGGCGGCTTCAACGCCGGTCTATGCCAACGGCTATAAGGTGGGTGTGGTCGAGGAAGTCATCTACGACTATACACCGCAAGGCAAGCTGATAGCCGTCATGGGACTCAACAAGCAGATGCGACTGCCGCGCGGCTCAAGGGCCGAGATTTCCAGCGACCTGCTGGGTAATATCAAAATCAACCTGCTGCTGGGAGACGATCCTATCAACATGATTGCACAGGGCGACACCATTCCTGGCGGCTCGGAAGCGGGGATGATGGGAAAGCTGGGGGCTATGATGCCCGCGATAGAGGCCATGTTGCCTAAGCTGGACTCTATACTCTCCAGTCTGAACACGCTGCTGGCAGACCCCGCCCTGCAGCAGACCTTGCACAACGTGGAGGGCATGACCAGCAACCTGAACGCTACCAGCCATGAGTTGCGCAGCCTCTCGGCTTCGTTGAACCGCGAAATGCCGGCCATGATGCAGAAGACGAATGGCGTGCTGGACAATACGCAGCAGTTGACGGGCAATCTGGCAGCCATTGACGTTGCAGCCATGACAGCCAGCGTAAACCAGACCTTGGCCAATGTCAACGAGATGACCCGCAAGCTGAACAGCAACGAGGGAACGTTAGGACTCCTGATGCGTGACGCTTCGCTGTATAACCATCTCAGTGCTACGGCGGCAGATGCTGACTCGCTGTTGATAGACCTGAAGGCTCATCCGAAACGCTATGTCCACTTCTCCGTTTTTGGTAAAAAAGATAAATAGAAATTCGTGCCAATTTTTAATTCGTCTAAATAGAAAACGGAGGTTAATAAGTTTCAACGGAGTTTTTCCAAGTGCTTGATATTAGTTGTTTTCGGGCAAACTGGGAGAAAAGAAGTGCACAGGGCGCGATGGATGTGCAGGGAAGCAGTAATTGCTTGATGACCAAAAACTTGTAATTCTACAAATGCAAGGAATGTAAAGAAAAAGTGATACTTAGTTTAAAGCCCCTAATAAGAGGTAGTTACACACTGTTGGATGGTTTTTGATTAAAAATGCAGATTTGTTTATTTGAAAAAAAAGTGCGACCTTTGCATCCGAAAACAATTTAACCATACAATTAAGAAATTAGTTTAAAAACAACTACCGCCGCATGGAAAAAAATCCAAAGGCGCTTTGGGACGACTGCCTTAGTCTGATTAAGGAGAATGTCACTGAGCAGCAATTCAGAGCATGGTTCGCGCCAATAGTCTTCGAGAAGTATAACGAGGACAGCCGGACACTCCTCGTGCAAGTACCGAGCATGTACGTGTACGAGTATCTGGAGCAGCACTACGTGGCATTGCTGGGCTGGGCGCTCAAGCGTTGTTTTGAAACTAATGTGCAGCTGAACTATCGTATTGAGGCCGTCAAGGATACCAATGTGACGATAGATGTCGAAGGTAGCGAACCCGTCAATATTGCTCCCGTTCCCGTAGCTCCGAGCGGCGGCAATAAGGCTCCGTCAGTTTTAGACGCCGCCAAGCCTCAGGACATCAATCCTCAGCTGGACCTGCACAAGACATTCCAGAGCTTTATCGAGGGCGACTCCAACAAGTTGCCGCGTACGGTAGGACTGTCAATAGCAGAGCATCCGGGCAAATCGACGTTCAATCCTTTTTTTGTGTTCGGACCGTCGGGCTGTGGTAAGACGCACTTGATTAATGCGATTGGTGTCCGGTGTAAGGAGATGTACCCGCACAAGCGCGTCCTGTATGTCTCTGCCCGTCTCTTCCAGGTGCAGTTTACGGATGCCACTCGTCAGAACACGGTCAACGACTTTATCCGTTTCTATCAGACCATTGACGTGCTGATAGTCGACGACATTCAGGAGTGGGCCACGGCTACCAAGACGCTGGACACGTTCTTCCATATTTTTGACCACCTCTTCCGACTCGGCAAGCAGATTATCCTGGCTTCTGACCGTCCTCCGGTGGACCTGCTGGGCGTTAAAGACCGCTTGCTGACCCGCTTTGCCTGTGGACTGATAGCCGAGTTGGAGAAACCCAACGTGCTGCTGTGCGTAGACATCCTGAAGTCAAAGTGCCGTCGTGACGGTCTGAAGATTCCCGATGATGTCATTCAGTATATTGCAGAGACGGCCAATGGTTCCGTGCGCGACTTGGAAGGAGTTGTCAACTCGCTGCTGGCCTATTCGGTAGTCTATAACTCGAACATCGATATGCGACTGGCAGAGCGCGTCATCAAGCGTGCTGTGAAGGTGGACAACCATCCGTTGACAGTGGACGACATCCTGGAGAAAGTCTGCGACCACTATGGCGTGTCCCAGCAGAATGTCTTCAGTCGCTCGCGTAAGCGTGACTTTGTGCTGGTGCGACAGGTGTCGATGTATCTGGCTCAGAAATATACCAAGATGCCCGCCTCGAGAATCGGACAGCTCATTGGTGGACGCGACCATTCAACGGTCATTCATAGCTGTTCGGCTGTTGAGCAGCGCCTGAAGGTGGACAAGAGCTTTGGTGCGGAGCTGAGCAGTATAGAGAACTCCTTCAAGCTGAAGAAGTAATAAGAGAACGCAGCCTGGACAGAGGTTATCCCACTTCTCGTCAGGCAAGCCTAAAACGATGCATATAGCGATTGCGGGAAATATTGGCAGCGGCAAGTCTACGCTGACACGTATGCTGGCCAAACATTACGGTTGGGAACCACGTTTCGAGGCAGTGGATCACAACCCTTATCTGGAAGACTATTACCGTGACATACAGCGCTGGTCGTTTAATCTGGAGGTGTATTTCCTCAAGGAGCGTTTCCGCGACTTGCTGGCTATCAATGAGGCAGACCATACCGTCATCCAGGACCGCACCATCTACGAAGGCGTCCACGTCTTTGTGGCTAACAATAAGGCCATGGGCCATCTGTCTGATCGCGACTATGACACCTATATTGAACTGTTCGAGCAGATGATGACCTTGGTGCGCGTACCGGACCTCATGATTTATCTGCGGGCTTCGGTTCCTCATTTGGTGGGAAATATTCAGCAACGGGGCCGTGGCTACGAGCAGACCATCCAGTTGGAATACCTGCAAAACCTGAACGAACGTTATGACGACTTCATCTATCATAAGTATCCCGGGCGTGTGATGACCGTCGAGAAAGACAATCTTGACTTCCTGCACCGCCCCAAGGACTTTGCCCACATTGTCGACCGCATTGACCGTACGCTCTTCGGACTTTTCTCAAAACTCTAAACTCTACACTCTAAACTCTCTACAGAACATGCATATCGCAGTAGCAGGAAACATTGGAAGTGGTAAGACCACGCTGACAAAATTGCTGGCCCATCGTTACGGATGGACGCCGCGTTTCGAACCCGTCGACAACAATCCCTATCTGGCTGACTTCTACGCTGACATGCCTCGCTGGTCGTTCAACCTACAGGTCTATTTCCTCAACAAGCGTTTCAAGGAAGTGGTGGAAATCTCGCAGTCGCAAGACACAATCATTCAGGACCGCACTATTTTTGAGGATGCCCGCATCTTTGCGCCTAACCTGCACGGTCAGGGCATGATGTCTGACCGCGACTTTGCCAACTATTCCGACCTGTTCGACCTGATGATGTCGCTGGTGAAGCTGCCGGACCTCATGATCTACATCCGCTCCAGCATTCCTACGCTGGTAGCTCAGATTCAGAAGCGTGGCCGTGACTACGAGCAGACCATGCGCCTGGATTACCTGCAAGGTCTGGAAAAGCGCTATGAGGAGTGGATTGCAACCTACAAAGGGCCGCTCATCATTGTGGACGGAGACCGTTGTAAGTTTGGCGAGAATCCCGAGGACCTGAAGCAGGTCACCGACATGATTGACGCTAAGCTGTTTGGCCTCTTCCCTGTGGAGTAGGACTCAGGCACCGGGCTTGTGGTCGGGCAGAGAGGGGGTCATTTCCCTAAGAACTTGTTGTCCAGATAGGCTTGGAAAGTCTCTTTGTACATGTCGCCGACGGGCAGGTAGGTGTCAGCATCCATGATGACACGATTCTTGTTGACTTCCTGAATCTTATTCAGATTGATGATGTAGGAGCGATGGATGCGCATGAAGTAGTCGGGCAGCCGCTCCTCCATCTTTTTCATCGACAGCAGTGTGACGATAGGCTTCTGTTCGCCGTCCAGATACACTTTCAGATACTCGCTCATAGCTTCCACATAGCGGATGTTCGGGATGTTGACTTTGACGATGCGGTATTCGGTCTTGAGGAAGACGACGTCGTTGTCAGTCGTTGAAGCGGGAACAGCAGGCGTTGCGGGTGCAGCGGGTAGGGCGGACGATGACTCCAAACGCTCCTTCAGCCTGAGGGCAGCGCGCTGGAAGTCCTGCATGCCGAAAGGCTTCAGCAGGTAGTCTACGGCATTGACTTTGAAACCCTCGACAGCATATTCGGCATAGGCTGTCGTAAAGACAATGAGCGGCGGGACAGTCAGCGACTTGACAAAGTCCATCCCATTGAGGTCGGGCATGTTGATGTCGCAGAAGATGGCATCCACCGTGTCCTGTTCCAGCATCTGGCGGGCCTCGATGGCGCTCTGGCATTGGCCTGCCAGTTCGAGGAAGGGTACTTTGCCGATGTAGGCAGCTATTTGTTGGAGAGCCAGCGGCTCGTCGTCAATGGCTATGCAGCGTATCATGTGAGCGGTATTGTTAGTTCAACGTTGTAAATGTCAGGTTCGTCCTGTATGTTTAGCGTAAAGTTGTTGTCATATAATAGGTGTAATCTTTGTTTAACATTGGCGAGTCCTACGCCGCCTTTTTCCTGGTTGGGCTTGTCAGCCTTCGAGTTGCGGCACTGGAACCGCAGCCGTTCGTGCTCAATGCCTACCTTGACTTCGATAAACGACTCGTGCTGGTAGGAGATGCCGTGCTTGAACGCGTTCTCGATAAAGGTAATCAGCATCAGCGGAGGAATGAGCTTGTCGGGGGCTTCCGTGGGCAGGTCGACGCTGATTCTCACCTTGTCCGTGTAGCGCAGCTTCATCAGCGTGACGTAGTGGCGTATGAAGTCGAACTCGCGTGTAAGGGGCACGCCGTGCTTGTCGCCCTCGTAGAGCACGAAGCGCATCATCTTCGACAGTTCTAGAATGGTGTCCTTGGCCTTTTCAGGGTCAATGTCCACCAGAGCGTGGATGTTGTTCAGCGTGTTCATGAAGAAGTGCGGATTGATCTGGTACTTCAGATACTCCAGCTGTTGTTCCAGATTCTCTTTCTCCAGCTGTACCAGTTTTTGCTGGTCACCGCGGCTTTTGAAGTAATACTTGATGCCCAGATTCATGCCAAACATGAGAACAAGCATAATGATGCTGAAGACGTCGTGCCAGCCCAGCATCAGCGGCGGTTGCTTGTCGCGGTGCTTGGGGTTGTGCCGGAGGTCGTGTTCCGGTGGTGCGGGGCGTTCCGAACGGTCTGACCACTCGGCCATCTCGTGGTCGGCAGGGTCGTCGCCCCATTCCTCCATCGGAGGCTCATGACGCTCGCGCAACTCGCGCGGGTGGTGCCGGCCTTCCATTTTGTCGCGTCTGCGCCCCAGGTCGTCCGGCTGCGTGGCGCACTGGAACAGGGCAAACATCGCTACGACGGCAATGGTGCTGCCTATGTAGGTTCCCAGTCGCTGCCGATGCACCAGCAGCGGCGCCAGGATAAAGTTGTGCAAGAGGAAAAGCAACAGGAAACCGCCAAACTGCTGCCATACGCGCAGCACCTCGTCCCAGAGGAATGCGTCTGCATCGCCGCTTTTCACGCGTATGAACATCGTCAGCAGTGGCGCTGTGAAGAGCATTCCCCACAGAGCCACATAGATAACGTTCTCAAGTTTTGACTGTTGCTGCATCCAGTAATAACGTCTTTTCATAGTTATAAACGCAATAAAGGATGAAAAATTGTATGTTAGAACTTAAACTTATATCCCACGCCCAGATAGTGCATGTTGGGGTCGTTGTCGTCAGCATCCACGTTTTTCATGTCCTGGAAACGGTAGAACACCCCCAGCGAGTGTTGCTTGCCCAGACGAATGTCCGTTCCCAAGGTGTAGCGTATCTTCTCGATGCCCCATGCGTTGTAGAGTTCCATGCTGGCATAGGGCTTCAGCAGTGCGTCCTTTTGGTCGTACTCCACCTGCAGGCGTGAGCGCAGCTGATTGTGGGCCTTGGCGCTTCGTATCTTGTCCTGCCACTCCTCGTCGTCGTAGTCCCAGCGCTGGACGGTCTTCTCCGGGCGGTAGGTGTACTGCCAGCGTTCGCGCAGCGACAGTTTGATGTTGTCCGTCAGCTTGTAGCTGCCGGTCAGCGATGCGTGCAGACGGTGCCTGATACCCCAGTAGGCGGGGCGCCACTTGTTCAGGTCGCCCGACGACTTGTAGCTGAAGTCCTCGCGGAAGTTGGTGTTCAGCAGGTTGTAGCCGGCATCGGCCTTCAGCCACTTGGTCAGCTTGTATTCGGCTCCGATGCCGAAGTTCCAGCGGTCCATGGTCTTGAAGTTGTTGCGCGTACGCATCTCTGCTTCTATGCCAATGCTCAGTTTCTTGTTGACTTTCTTCTCGGCCTCGGCTCCTACGATGAGGCCTCCTTCACTTTGGGCTGCCAGGGGCAGGCTCACAACTGTCATGAGCACTGCCAAGATTGTTTTATACGTTTGCATATTCTGAGTTTTTGATTTTTAACTTGTTGTCAGTATCGTTGCCGCCTTCTCCCTCATAGGTTACTTTCAGCACGGCCATGTCGCGCAGGAAGTCGATGCCTCCCACCTGTACGTCCAGCACCTTCAGTCCCAACCGCTCCTCTAGGTCGGCTGTCAGCGCCGTGCGCTTCTCGGGTTTCACGAGTTCTATGCGGTCGTATTGTATGAGCTTGGTGGGGTGTACCTTCAGCTTGCTTTCACACAGCACGACCACGCCCACCGTTATCAGGTCAATCACCACCAGCTCTGCCAGCGGGGTGCCTATCAGGGCTCCTGCGCTGTCGACGCCCAGCGACGAAGCCATGGCGTGAACCACAGAGAGGCAGACCACGATGAACAGATACGTCATCTCGCGCACGGGCATGGAGTCTGTGCGATAGCGCATGATGCCGAAAATTCCGAAGAGTCCCAGTCCTACGCCCATGGTAGCCTTTCCTCTGTCCATTCCCATCATAAGGTAGACCAGGAAGTAGATGGCTACCGAAATGAGCATGAACGTGAAGTAGAAGTCGCGCCGCGAGCCCTTCTTGTAGTACAAGAAGTTGACGATGATCCAGTTGACGAAGAGACAGATGAAGAATCGCACCAGCACTTCGCCGAAGCCGTCAGAGAACATACCATTGAAAATATCCATATCCTTTTTTACTTTAATATAGTTTATTGATGTACAATCTTTCTTACCTCTATCAGTTTGCGCTTGAAGCGGTTGACGGGCAGCAGCTTTTGGCAGGTCAGTGCCGAGCCCATGCAGTATTTGGAGAATCCGTGGGGATGGATGTGCAGCTGTTGCAGCATCTCCAGCACGGGCGAGAAAACCTGTCCGTCGCGCTTCAGTTCGATGATGACCAGGTCGCCCATGTCCAGTCGCATGCCGTTCTGCAGGTTGCGGAAGCTGAGTGCGCTGTCGATGGTCAGCCGTTCGGTCTTCCCCTTGTTGACCAGCGTGATGCGCGAGAAGTGGTTGTTCAGCGCGGGTTGCAGCGTGTCCACATCGTAGCGCAGATGCTGGCCGAGGAACTGTCTCTTCCCTTCGTCCTTCAGGTTCATGTCTTCCACCTCCATGCGCTTCTTCCTGGTGCGCCCGTGGTTGTTCTTCGTCTTGACCTCCATGAACTGCAACCCTGACACGCAGTAGGTGCGGAAGCGAATCTTCTGGCGGTTGGTGTGCCCCCACTGGTGCTGACGGTACATGTCGAACGTCCGGGTGTCGAAATACGTGGTGTCGTACTCTAGATTACGCCCGCCGTCTATGTCCTGCACGTAGTAGTCCGTCTGGGCCATCTCCAGCAGCTGGCAGAGCCGCTGGCGGTTGGTGACGAACTTCGTGTCCGTGCGGTTCATCAGTTTTACGCAGCTCATCTGCTCCAGCGTGATGGGTTCAAATCTGTCAATCAGTTCTGTCATAAGCCTTGTTGCTTTGGTTTGATGGTACAAAATTAGGCGTTTCGTCTCAGTCCTGCAAAAGGATTCAACGAAACGCCCAATTCTTTCAGCGAACCTTAGCGTCCACCGCCGGGGCCTCCTCCGCCACCGCCGGGCTGGTTGCCTCCGCCACCGCCGGGACCGCCGCTGTTGCCGCCAGTGTAGGTGGAGAGCGTGACTGCCGTACCGCCGCTGCAGCCGCTGTTGCCAAAGCCGTTCCAGTAGGCTGTTCCGCTGGTCGTTACACCCGACTTCAGCGTTGGCGTGCCCGTCGAGCTGTAGACCGCCATTGTGGCGCCTATGCTGCTGTTCGACGGTACTTTGAAGGCTGTTATCAGCGTTCCGCTGTTGTCATAGAAGCCGTACCACGTACCTTTGCTGTAGGAGGCAGCCTGGTAGGCCGTTCCCGACAGGGTGTAGCCGCTCTCCAGGCCGCCGATGGCAATGATGTTGCCGCCGGTAATGTTCAGCTTGTACTGCTCAGCGGCGTCGATGCCTACTTCCGGGCTTCCGGCAGCCACGGCCACGATGTTGCCTCCGCTGATGTTCAGGTTGCCGTTCGAGTCCAGTCCGTCGTTGCCGCTCGAGTTGGCCATGATGTAGCCTCCGCTGATGGTCATGGTCGAAGCCGAGTTGATGGCGTCGTCGCCGGAGTAGGCGTAGATGTAGCCTCCGCTGATGTCGAGCGTCGACTTGGTCTCGATGGCCTCGTGGTAGCTGGCGCTGACGTTCATGGTGCCGCCTTTGATGGTCATGGCGCCGTCGGCCTTGATGCCTTTGGGCGACGTCTTCAGGTTGTCGCTCAGCTTCTTTGTCGTGTTCGACGAGGTTGCCGTCTTGATGGTGGTGTTGCTGGCACTTGAGCAGTAGGCTATCAGTCCGCTGGTGCTGACGGTCAGGTCGGCGTCGTCGCTGACGGTCAGCGTGCCGTCCACCTTGATGCCCTTGCCGCCGGAGCCCGTGCTGGTGAGCACCAGCGTGCCGCCGCTGACGGTCATGTTGCCGTCGGCACTGATGCACTTGCTGCCCTTCACCTCCTGGTCGTCGCTGTCCCACGTGGCGTTGCCTGTCGAATGGATGGTAATGGTTCCGCCGCTGATGCGGACGTCGCCCTCTGACTTGACACCCTTGGTGGCTGCTGCTGTCACGGTGATGTTCAGCGTGCCGCCTTCCAGATAGATGTTGCCTGAATCCTCGTCGTCGTGGTCGGTGGTCTCGCCCGTAGACGTCGTGCCGCCCAGGTCGCACTGTATGCCGTCGTCGCCCACGCCGCTGATGCTTACCGTGCCGCTCTTCATCTGGAAGTACTCTTCACAGTTGATGCCGTCGCCGACGGCTGCTGTGACGTTCAGCGTCAGGTTCTTGACGCTGATGTAGTCGCTGCTCTTGATGGCGTGCTTCGTGTTGCCCACGACGTTCAGCGTACCGTTGCCCTGCAGCTGCAGCTGGCCCTTTGAGTAGATGCAGGCCTTCTGCGACCCGCCGGTGCCGTCGGTCAGCGTGTTCGTCGTGTTCTTCTTGGCGCTGAGCTGGATGCGCTTCGAGTTGGTGATGTTGATGGCGGCGCCGGCGGGGTTGGTCAACGTCAGCCCGGCCAGCGAGACGGTACACTTGTACGAGCCTGACAGTGCAAACTCGCCGTCGGTGCTGCTGCCGCTGAGCTGGTAGGTTATCTCGTCGTCGTCCACGGCAGCCGTATTGCCCTGTGCTATCGTGACGTGGGCGCCGCTGACGGTCGGTGTGACATACTGGGCCACGTTGCCGGCCACCGTGACCGTGGCCGACGTGCCGCTGTATACGACGCTGACCAGGTTGTCGGTCACGGTGCTCTCGTCTGTGTACATGCTGCTGATGTCGCTCAGCGCAAACTCGCGGCCCATGATGGTCAGCGTAGAGCCGCCTGCAAAGGTCATTGCGCCCGTCTGGGCTGCCGGAAACTGGTAGGTCACGTCGCCTACCGTAACGTTCAGCGTCTGTGCCGCGGCGTTCATGGCGGTCAGCACGCTGGCTATCAGGAATAGTGCTATGCGTCTCATCTTACGGCTACTTTAATGGTTCTACCGTTAGTCTTCACGATGTATACGCCTGTCGGCAGGTTGCCGCCAGTGGGCATGCGGCGTCCGTTCAGGTCGTACACCTCAGTGGTGTCGTCCAGCGTCAGGTCGGCAGCCTTCAGCGTGCTGATGCCTGTCGTTCCGTCGGTGGAAAACTCCATCTTCGTCAGGTCGCTCAGGGGGATGGTGGCCAGCGTCTCTGTGCCGCTGGTGGCTACGAGGTTGGCTCCGCTGATGTTCAGCGTCAGGTTGCTGGCGGCTACGGCCTGCGTGCCGCTGGCGGTGGTGAACACCAGGTACTGATAGTCGCCTGCCGAAGCCCCTGTGGTTAGGGCTCCGAGCAGTGCGGTTAGGATGGTTTTCTTCATCATCATCATTGTCGTTGTTTTTTTAGTTCGTTCCATTTCATTAGCTGTCAGTCAGTCTCTCTCTTACCATCCGCCGGGACGTCCGCCGCCGCCGGGCATTCCGCCGCCCATGCCGCCGCTGCTGAGGGTGTTCGAAGCGGTGACGGTCTGCGTCGACGAGCCGAGGGTCAGCGTGTAGCTGGTGCCGCTCTTCATGTCGGGAGCGCTCAGCAGGATGGTACCGTTGGAGTAAGAGTAGGGGGGCATGGTGAACGAGGCGATGGTGCTCGAGCCGTTGGCGACGGTCACGCTGCTGTTGGCCGTGACAGAGCCCGAGGTGCTGACGATGCCCTGCGAGGCAGAGCCCAGGTTGCCGTCAATGCGTCCGCCGATGCCGAAGATGTAGCCGCCCGTGATGTAGAGCTTGTGCTGCTCGTCTATGTCGATGCCAGCCTCTGCACCGCCTGCGCCCATAGCAATGATGGTGCCGCCCTTGATGTACAGGTTGCCGTTCGAGTCCAGACCGTCGTTGTTGGTGCCTACGGCAACCACGCTGCCGCCGCTGATGGTCATGTCGCCGCTGGAGTTGATGGCGTCGTCATAGGCCGACACCTGTACGTTGCCGTCGGTGATGGTCAGCGTACCCTTCGACTCTATGCCCTCGCCGTTGCTGCCCTTGGTGCGTACCATGATGTCGCCGCCGCTGATCTGCAGCACGCCGTGTACGTTCTTCGTGCCGACCTTGATGCCCTTGGGCGACGAGGTGTCGCCGTTGCTCGAGTACAGGCTACCCTCGGTGATGACGTGGATGGTGCCTCCGTTCAGATAGGCTTCCCAGTCGGCCTTCAGTCCCTTGCCACCGCTGCCGGTCGACTTCAGGTACACCTGGCCGGCATTGACGTAGATGGTTGAGTCGGCCTTGATGCCGGCTGCTGCCTTGGTCTCCTTGTCGTCGGTGTCGTAGGTGCCGTTGCCGGTGGTGATGACGGTGGTGCGTCCGCCGTTGATGCGGATGTCAGCCTCGCTGTTGATGCCCTTGGCGGCGGCTGCCGACACTTCGACGTTCAGTATGCCGCCGTTGATGAACACGCCGTCGTTGGCCTTGATGCCGTTGTTGGCCACCGACTTGACGTAGACGTTGTTGCCCTTCGAGAAGACGATGTAGTCGGCCGAGTGGATGCCGTTGTTGTAGTTGCCGTAGACCTCCAGCGAGCCGGTGCCGCTGAACAGCAGCTTGCCCTTTGCGTAGAAGGCTCCCTTGTGCTGGTTCAGCGACGTGGTGCCGTCGGTCACCTTGTTCTGTCCGTCCAGCACGATGAAGGCGCGCTTCTTGCTGAGCAGGTTGATGGCGGCCGAGTCGGGGTTGGTGATGTCGGCGCCGCTCAGCTTCACTTCATACTTCTTGTCGCCCAGAATGGTCAGCGAGCCGTTCGACGTGGTGCCGCTGACGACGTAGCAGATGCTCTTCGTAGAGCCGTGGTCGGCCTTCACGTGACCGCCGTTGACGGTGATGGTGACGCCGTTCTCCGTCTTGGCCTTCGGGTTGGACATGTCGATGGCCACCTCCGTCTCAAAGCTGTTCTGGCTGATGTCGTCCTCTTCCTCGGGGTAGTAGGCCGTGGCTGCCTCTGTGGGCTCGGCCGTGGTGCGGTCAATGTTCACCTCGAAGGTCAGCAGCTCGCCGCTGCCGCTGGTGGTGCCGCCGGTAGTGCCGCCGGTGGTGCCGCCTGTCGAACTGCTGGAACCGTCGGTGGGGGTGATGTAACTGTTGTAGTTGTCCAGTGGGTCGTCCGTCGAGCAAGCCGTCGTAGCGACCATCAGTGCTGTAAGCATGCTAAGCATTGTCATCTTTTTCATATCCTTTGTCGTTTTTTATGTTAATAATCTTGTTTTGATGACGCAAAAGTATAGAAAAAGAGCCGGTTCGCAAAAAATTTTCAGCGAACCGGCCATTTCGTTCAGCGAAAAAGGCAATAACCTTTTTACTTTTTTACTTTTTTACCTTTTTACTTTTTAAAGTCCCAGCTTCTTCTTGGCAGCGGCAGCAGCGTCGTCAATGGCTTCGTTAGCCTTTGCCTTGGCAGCGTTCTTGGCCTCCTGAGTCTTCTCCTCGGCAGCCTGCTTGGCCTCGTCCACCTTCTCGTTGACAGCCTCCACGGCAGCGTCCTTAGCCTCGGTGGCAGCGTCGCCAACCTGCTCGAGCAGACCGCTGACCACGCTCTCGGGCTCAATCTCGGTAACGGCGCTCAGCGCAGCAGCAGCCACGGCGTTATCGCCAATCACGGCCTTCAGCTTGTCAGCATTCTCCTTCAGGAACGACTGCACCTTGGCCACATACTCCTTGGCCACCTCGGGGTTGTTCTTCACAATCTCGGCAATATTGGCCTTGATGCTCTCCAGCGTAGCCTGCAGCTTGCCAGCGTCCTGAGCCTCGATGTCGGCCGACAGGGCGTCAATGGTCTCCTGGGCAGCGCCCGTGGCCAGTGAGTCGACGATGGCTACAGAGTCAACGGCCTCGGCCTGCTGAGTCTTGTTTCCGCACGATGTGAAACCGATGGCAGCTACAGCCATCACTGCTAAAAGAATCTTCTTCATAGTTTTTCTTTCTCCTTTAATTATTAATAAGACATGTTTAGTTTGGTTTTCTTAAAACCGCTGGCAAAGTTAAGGTTTTTCCGTTTACGTTATACTTTTCTTTTCGTTTTTTTAACTTTTCACCTTCTTTACGTAACTACTCAGCACCCCGAAATGAGATAGTCACCAGGAGGCGTTAATCTTTCATAAACTTGATTTTGTTTCAAATCCAAACCATTGTTAATGCGCATTCACTAGGATTGTCATGCCCAACACCTACGAAGACAGGCCATATTTGTGAAGCGCATTGTCACCAGCGGCACAGCAGAGGCCGCCCCGGCAATCATCATCCTCATTGGAATTATCGCGGCATAGAGAGAGTCTCTGGATTTCGGTCAATCCAAGACCGCCGTTAAGGGATGTGAAATTACATTTTGCCGTTTCGCAAAAGATGCTTATCTTTGCCACCGAAATGGCAAAGCAGTGTACTGACACGGATGAAGTTCTGCGTATGATAAACCAGCGTCTGCGCAGACTTGAGAAGTCCGACTCCGAGAAGACCGAGGAGATTGGACGGCTCAACCGCATC
>ERZ842401.3860-NODE-3860-length-18140-cov-11.797844_pt1 | contig 18140 bp, 1 predicted proteins | sample MGYA00521270_ERZ842401 | MGnify/ENA primary metagenome ERZ842401 (study PRJEB31892, sample SAMEA3878208) | bioreactor metagenome | biome: Moose rumen | place: Sweden | collected 2011-10 | study: EMG produced TPA metagenomics assembly of the PRJEB12797 data set...
CAATCCCCAATCCCCAATCCCCAATCCCCAAAATCATTTTTTCTTTTTTATAGTTTTTTAGAATATTTTAATTATTTAATAGAATATATATTAGAATAGCAATTAATCATTCATTAATTTATTTTTTGAAAAACAATCTTATCTTAGGAACATTTTTAATATATTCTTCGCTTTTTTCATCATGAGTGAAAGTAACCATTAAATCAACATAATCTTCTTTATCAAAATTAATTCCTAAAAGTGTATCAAGTTTTTTATTTATTAATTCTTCATTTACTTCTTTTTTATCTTTATAAGCCGCATAACTATACACAGGTTTCTTTCCTTTAAAGATATCTCTTGGGAATATTAAATATTTATTTTTCAAAACATCAAATAAATTTTTAATACAGCAATTTTCTTTATCAAGTGAAATTTCCCATCTATCCCAAAGTGTAGTACTTAAACCATCTCTTATAATATTTTTAGGACAAGCACCAGGTTCACTACTACTTAATGAAGGTATAGCTAAATTTAAGAACGAATTTCTATATTCTTCAATAGGGGAATTCTTCGCTATTTTAACAAGTTCAACTGCTTGTAAAGCTGCAATAGATGAAGTAGTAGTGGCTAATGCTGGTATAATTCTTCCAGCTTTGATTTTGACAGTAATCCAATCCATTATTTCTAGTTTATAATTTCGACAACGTAATGCACTCATTGCATATATAAGATCAATTTGGAAATTGGTATCATCATCTTTTTCGAATTCTACTGAGGTCAATGGCTTTAATTTATTATAACCTAATTTATCATCTTTTAACATCGATATTAATTCTTTATTACATAAACATTCTTCACTTTCTTTATTTGTGTTTTCTTCTTTGATTTCATTTTTAGGTTCTTCTTTGATTTCATTTTTATTTTCTTCTTTGTCTTTATTTTCAGAAGATTCGACTTCATTTTCAATTTCTTTCGCTTTTAATTCATTGGGTTTAAATTCTTCCACTGTCATATTTTTCGTTTTTAATATCATATCTTTTTTACTTTTGATATCACGTGGATTATCATAAGGGATTTTTATATTAAACATATTTGCCATAAGACAAGCATAAGCCGAGATGAAATCTGTACATAATTGATCATCGATGGAATAATCTAATGATATTGGAGGTCGTTTAGGTAAAGTCCAGAATAATTTTCCGTTCTTGTCTTTTTTATCTAAAGGATATGAATACAATAATTGTTTAATATTTAATACAAAGACCTTATTATATTTATCTCTTGCTATCTTTAAACAATCATCGAAAGTCTTAGGAATTTGTTTCAGCCATTTTATTGCCTTTTTAGTCAATTTAATATCATTATTATCTTCACCACTTTTAGCTTCCGAAATTCTTTTATTTAATGCTTTTGGCATCTGAGTGAATTTTTTTCCGAACTGATCTCGTGCCCATTCGACGCAATGAATTGCTTCTTCTGGGAACATTTTCAAAGTACATTGAGGTATATCATTACTTACTTCGGGATCACTTTGGCTCGAATATGATTCGGTTTTGAATGGAATTATTACTTGTACATGACCTTTAGGTCCTAAAGTACCACTTTCTAAAAGAGGTTTTCTATTTGAAACACAACGTGTATCGACATATCTTCGAGCGTTGACATTATCTAAAGCATTCGCGACTAAATCTAATGAAGAGAAAAATTCATCAGAAAAAATATTCTCTGTTTCTTCGCAAACTTTGTCTAATTTAGCGAATAAATGCCCAGATAATTTCGAATTCATTTGTTGTGCTGCGGCTGCCGCTGTAGAACTTTTCGGTAAACGCAAATGTTTTTCTCTGAATAAGAATTGTCTTGTTAAATTTGAAACTTCGATAATATCTGGATCGGTTATATATATAGCACCATTTTGACCTGTACCGACATTTAACATAGCGAAATTTTTTATAAGTTCACATCCTATTGCACCAGCACCGACAATGAGACATTTCATATTTATTAGTTTATTTAATAATTTTTGTCCGAGAATTACTTGAATACCATCTAATCTATTTTTATTTTCTTTGAAATTGATTTCTTTCAATGATTCTTCCGATTTTATATCAATATCAGGAATTAACTCGAGACAATCTTGATACATTATTTGATTAACAGGAGTATATTTATTCGTTATGGCTTTAATAACTTCTTGTGCCGCGAAGCCACCAAAGTAAGCACACAATGGAGAAAATTGAGCCATATATGTTAAAAATATTTTTTGCATTAATTTTTTTTGGGCTTCATTTAGCTCTATGTTATTTTTAGATATTATTTTATTCGCAATATTCATTATTTCATTGAATTGAGTATAATTCCAGGGTTTTGGTATGAATTTATTATTATTAGTGAAGTATTTATTATCTCTTAAATATGCATTAATTGCTTCGAAAGCAATATTAATAATAAAGCCATTCGAAATTTTACTGAAATCACTCATGAGCAAATTTTGTTCTATTAATTTATTATGCGATTCTTCTTTGAATGTACCTAGGACTTCTTTAATCGATAAAAATTTCAATTTTTTTTGTGTTTTTATTTCTTTAACGATTCCATTTCTTTGATAAGGATTTTTTATATCTTTTAAATCACCAATAATTTCAAATTTATCTTTTGATAAAGATTTAACTTTGAATTGCTTTTTATTAATTCCATCTAAACCAACCACTTCAATAAGTTCGACTAAATCCCCATCACTGAAATCATGTCTTAATCCTTCTAAAACACATACTTCAGCGGTTTTTTCGTCTTTTATTGTGACGTTTTTAATCATGATTTCTTTCGCTTCTTCTCCGTCTTTATCATTTACTATAAATTCATCACCGAAATCGTTAATGATTCTACCAGCTGCACCATATACATCACATAAAATTAAAAATATTTTATTTTCTCGACAGAATTTATCTAATCTTAAAGCAATATCATAATCACATTCGGTCAAAATAATAATGTTATATTTTTTTAATTTAGTTTGCATATCTTTTTCTGTTTCTGGTAAATTTTCGTTAAGACTTGATACTTTCACATAGTAATTTAAATTTTGTAATTTTTTTATACAACTTTCAGCTCTGTTTTTTCCTATATCATTTTCGTTTAAATAAAATTGGGAACTTAAATCATAATATGTAGTTAATTTATTATCTTGTAACACTAACTCTTTGCATCCAGATAAAACTAAATTTTTCGCTATTTCAATACCTAAACCACCAGCACCGTAAATTAATATAGTACTATTTGCCTGACGACGTACTGCTTCTATACCCATAGCACCGATATATCTACTCCAACGATCTTTTACTTTATCATCGTTTAAGTTTATTTCTTTTTGGATTTTTTTATCATCGGTGTCATTATAACTTACATCTATATTTTTGATATCTTCGAATTTCATTTTTTCTTTCTTTTTTTCTTTTTCGATTTTTTCATCCTCGGTTTTCTTTTGTAAATCTTGAGGTAAAGGTAAACTATTCAAAGTCGATTCTAATTCGTGATATATATCTTGCAACATTTTGACATATTCTCCAGGCTTATTAAATTTATTTGCCCAGTTTGGATTATGATCATAACTAAATGAGGTATATTTAGCTTGAGCTGTTTTGCCACGCTCAATCCAGGTTTGAACTTCTTTTAATATCTGATCTTTTTTTAAATAGAAATGTCTTTTGATAACTTCTTCAAAACCTTTTGAGGGTTTTCTTATTTGTTCAATCATAGCAAATTTAACATTGGCATATCTAACAATATTAGAATAAGCTTCATTTTTAGCTTCACCACTTGGTGTACCCATTTCACTTTCGCAAGAAGGCTCATTGTAATAAACTAAATCACTCATTATTATTGATTGAATACTTATTAATACTTGTAAAAGTGTAGATATTTTCGGATCCCAATTTTCAGTTGATTGTCCACGCCATGTTCCTAATAAACTAAGGCATACTTTACCATTGGCATAAAGATTAGGATTAAATCTAGTAGTACCTCCTCCTGTTGTCATTAAAGTAACTTTAGGAGGGGCATTTGGATATTGACTATCGAAAAATACATCAAATTGAAAAGCACCATTTGAATAAGGAGTTCCTTCACTACCGATTATTAATACTTTCATATAGTCCATATTATCTTTATCTACTCTGACATAAATTGAATTTGTGCTTTCGCATGGTAATGCTCTGGGTAAATCGGCGAATTCTTGAGCTAATCTTATCGCTTTAGCTGGAGTTGGTTCACCGGATGAATTCGATGAATAATAATGAACATAATTTCCGTTGGGGTTTTTCATTGACATATAATCAAAGGTGAGTTCACGTAATAATAAAGGATAACTTTTATGCAAAGGCAATTTTAATATTTCAGTAATATTTTTACCATGACCTACGACACTTTGATATTGTTTTATATTTTTAGAAACAATATCATATGAGTTTATTATCTCTGCGGCTATTTTTTCTTCATCAGATTTTTCTTTTTTGGCGCTTTGTTTTAAGCAATTCATGAATAATTTCGCTCCGTCATGAAGCATAGATAATAATTCATAGACACTTTGTGTCTGAATTGGTTTATAATCTTTGCTTATTTCTAATAATAAAGGTATTAACGAATGATTTTTTGAAAGAATTACAGTTAATTCGAGATATGTAGTATATAATTCAGCATCTTTTGATAATTCGAGAAGTGTACCCCCTCTGAAAGCACTTTCTAAACAGGGGAGAATAGCCGATTCTAAAAAGACCTTCATAAGGCTTTCATCCATTACGAAATTTTGACAATTAAAGAAATTAATTAATAATTTAATAATAATAACGATTTGAGACGAATTAGATTTTTTTCCTTCGAGATATAAATTAACATCCCATGATTTATTATCACCTGTTCTATCACTACCATATCCAACACCTTTTGTTTTTTTATTTGTATTATTATTTTCTTCTTTTTTCTTCTCTTTATTATTCTCATCATCTTCTTCCTCTTTTTCTTCCTCTTTTGTCGGTTCATATTTTCTTGGCTTTTCATGCGTTAAGCTTTCTAATTTTTCCAAAATGGATCCAAATATACCATTTTTAATAGCAACTTTTCTTAATTCATTAGTTTTATTTTCGGCAAATGAATTATCTAAAATTTCTAATATGTATTTAAATGCATCAACACCTACATCTTTAATAGAAGTATTTTCATCGTACATTTTACATAATAAATTGAATAAAATATTAAAGCATTTTTTATGACGAATTAAAGAACTAAAGAATGATGGCAATTGACTATATTTATCCACATTATCAATCCATTTAGACCAGAATTCTTTCACCTTTTCATTCTTGAAAGTATTTATTGTGGCTTTAATTACATTTATTATTTGACTTATTCCACCGAGGACTTCGAATTGAGATAATATTGGTAAATTCGGTTCGTAATCGTTTACATATAAAGGCAAAGGCGAATTAAAATCGAGATTTGTTTCGAATTTTGAATTTGTTATTTTACTTCGGAAATCTTTTAATGATTGAATATCGTAATATAAATCGACAATATTTGAATTTTTATATTTTTCGATTTCATCGATTTGTTTCTCATTATCGACTTCTTTTCCTGAATTTAAATTCTTGAAAGGAATTAATTGGGAATAAAACATTTCTTTTAATTGTTTTATTTTTATATTTGATGGAATTTCGAAAATGGGATTATCTCTTGTTAAAATAAAAGGATGACTTTGAGTATAATATTTATTTTGTTTAATATAATTGATATTAAGACTTCCTATTTCATCTATATATTTAAACGGAATTATTTTATTATTTGAATACTCACTAAGAACTATATTTTGTTTTTCTTCTTTTTCTAATTTAACGCCAACGAATATTTCATAATCGACTATACTATTAATATAATATAAATTATCCATGCCTTGTTTTTGGAATATATTAATATTTTCTTCATACGGATTCACATTACTATTTTTAGGTTCAGTTAAACATAAATTAATTATTTCCATAATATTTAAATTAATACAGCCATCTTCTACTGTTATTATACAAAATTCATTATCTTTAGAACTATCCAAATCTGATTTGAAACTTGCCGTGATATAATTTTTTTCCGAAATTTGTGCTATCATATTCTGGGGAGTATATGGTAAAATCAATTCGTCACTTTCGTCCATACTTTGCGCACTTATTGATGGGAAAATACCGTTGTAAAAGAAAAATGTATTTGTTTTATTATATTTTTCGATTTTTGAGGGGTATAATATAATTAAAAATGGACCTTGATTTACTACATTGTTCATTATTTGTAATTTTAATTTTTCATTTGTTAATCCCTTCGAGCTAATTATTTTCTTGAAAGTCATCTGAGGAAATTTGGCACCTTTTTCATATTCGAATGAATTGAATAAACGAGTAAATTCATTTTGATATTCTTCAGTCATATCTGATTCTGGTATTATTGATTTGATTTTATTTCCGATGTCTTTTTTGTATGATGGATTTAATATTGTATTATCTTTTATTAGATTAGTTTGTGGTAATTGTATATTAGTAAATTTATTATTTTGGTAATTGAATGACATACTTGTTATACTTGTTGTACTGAATTTATTTTTATCTTTAATATTATTTTTTTCTTTTGAATTGTCTTTATCATTCGATTCTTCTTGTAATTTATTTTCTTCACTTGATTCTAAATTTATATACGAACAAAAATTGCTTTTTATTTTTTCATTAATTGGATGCAAACAGAAATAGGTGACTTTTTCTAAACTTAATAAGGGTATTAAAACATTATTGGCATATTCTTTATCGATTTTTTGTTTACATATATCTAAATCTTTAATTAGTACCTTCGCAAGTTTCTTATAACATTCTTCATTTCCTGATATACAATTACGTAAAAATAGTACAATATTTTTCAAGAAATTAGTATTATTATTAATTAAAATACTTTCACTAGAAGCATCCGTTGATTTAATGCTTTCGAACAATTTAAAGTCGTAATCATATTTTCGTATAAATTTAACAAAGTCACTATTATAACTCATATTTTTTAGCATTTCTGTCATTAATAGCATATTACGTCCACGAATTCCCATTTTTATTTCTTCTAAAATTAATTCACAGAAATATTTAGCCGTATCGCTTTCAACAAAGACTTGTTCGAATCTTAAATTATTTGAAACGAGGAAAGAAAGGAGTTCGGTATAATCATATGAGTAAGTATTGTTATATAGATCAGTTAAAGTTTTTAAAGAATTATTCGGGTGATAAAATTTATTCGCATCGATTTCATTTTCGTTGAGGATTATTTTTTCGTGAGGGAGTAATATTATAGTGATTAAATTAACCAATTCTTTTTTGATTTGTTTATATTTATATAAATTGAAAATAATATTACGCACTTCATTTAAATCAATATTGAGATGAATTTTGTCAATGAATGGCGATAAAATTAATCCATTTAAAGTAAGACAGAAATATTCGATGAAATATCCCATATTTTCGAACTTGTTTTTTTTGTAACAATTTTTTATTTCCTTGAAAAGAAAAGAACAATATTTATTTATTCTTTTATCGACATATTCGGGATTGTTCTTAATAATTTCCACAGCTAATTTAACATATATTTGATCATGTTCGATATTTAATAATCTTTGCATGAGCCAATCACCTAATTCATAATTATATTTCGACGCGTTAATTAAAATTTTGCTCAATATTGTTACATACTTATTAATATTTGGCTCAAAGGCGTCATAAATTTGTTTAATATTTTCGAAAATCGATTTATCTTGGGCAATATGTCTCAAAGTTTCGATGAATTCACTAGTGAATATCATACTTATTAATTTAATACTTATATTTTTCCCTGTTTCTGCTATATATTCCATGACTTTATCAGTATTGGTAAATTTAACACCGGTTAATGATATGCAATTTATTCCTATTAATAACTTATTTAAATTAATATCAGTCACGTGAGTATTTTTATTTGATAAAAATATAGGACGTCGAATAATAAAACGGAAATATTGCGCATTGCATTTAATTATTTGATTTATGTAATTTTCTATATAAGTATCATCATCTTTTAATATATCAGGTTTATGACTATAAAAATTAAAAGCATATGCGATAACACTTCTTTCCATATATTGTTCATCTTTTATTCGTTCGAGTTTAACACAGATATCCATTTTCTTATAATCCATACCACACTCTAAATAAATTTCGGGGATTTCTTCAGTATATTTTAAATTTAAAGAAAATGTAATAAGGACTTCTTTTAAATCAATTGGATAATTTAATTGAAAATCGAAATTTTGTTCGTAGTAATTATTTTCTTTCATTTCACGTGTTAATGTATAACTATTCGTTGGCTTTTTTTTATTTGACCAATTATACGAATTTGAAAATTGCACTATTCCGTTTTCGAGCATACTTAATCTTTTTGTTGTGGCGAATTCTTCGGATTTATATTGCGATAAATCACCGGTGAATATTTCTGTATCAGAATCGTCAAGTTTTATAAATTTATTCAATTTTTTTTCTTCTAAAATATTCAAAAATGGATTTTTTAAAGCATTATATGGCTTGTTTTTAAATATTTCCATTATTTTTTTATCTATTTTCGACTCAAGATTTGGATTTTGTGCCTTTTTAAATAACAAATATTTATCCATGAATTCATGTTCTTGTTTTGAAAAAATATTAGGCTTGTTCACTTGATGAGGGGAAGCGATTTCATCATTTTCTATCATTTTTACTAGTTCATCATTTAATTCGATATTATTTTCTTCATCGTCTAAATCTGAATTTTTTTCGAGATTTTTTTCTTCTTCGTCGGATTCACTTTCCATTTCGTTTACACCATCAATTAAATTTTTGTCTTTTTTTTCTTTTTTTGGTGCTTTTTTCTTGGGGATATTTTTTTTTAAGTTTGAATTAAGAAAATTTATTTTATCTATGGAGAATTTAAATCCGTCTAATTCAAACGCGAAATATTTCGTGATTTCATCGTTAACTAGAAATATATTTAATAATATATGATAATTATTAAATAATTTAGTGATTAATTTTAATCCTTTTTTATTCGAAATTTTTCCTTCTTTAATTTGTTCAAAAATAATTCCATCGACTTTTTTCACTATATATATTATATTTTCTAAATTTAATTTGATTAAACTTTTTCGTTCTGTACAATATGTTATTATTTTATTCACCAAATTTCGAATTTGCCCCACGTTATCCAACACGGGGGGGAGGTCTTTTTTTTCTTTGACGTTGTTAAAAATGAAAAATATTAAATAATTTTTAATAGTTGTTTTAAATGTTTTTTCTTTTATTTCGTCTTCTTTTATTTTATTAAAAAATATTTTTGAATACATTTCTATAATGATTAATAAATATTTCATGAATAAACTTCGTTTATAAATTAATTCATTACCACATTCACTTTGTCCAAAGGATGAATAATTTAATTTCAATAAAAGGAATTTACCACATAAACAATATAATTTTTGTATTAAATTCATATTTTTTTCGTCATTAAGATCAAATAATAATTCATATTTGAATTTTATTTCAGTTTTATTATAAGCTCCATATAAAATAATTTCTAATAAATTATTCAAAAAATCTAATAAATGCTTTTCGTTATCTTTTTCTTCGAATAAATATTCTTGCATTATTGTTACTATGACATTGAATATTTGATATATAGCATTACTAAAAATTTTTTGGTCTTTATTTTCCTGATATAATTTTAAAAATAAATTTGTTAATTTCGTATAAAGTAATATCTGGGATTCTTTATCTAATTTTAAATAACAATTAATTACTAATGTTGTAAAGTTATTATTATCGAACATCATTTCCAAAGAGCCTTTTTCTAATAAGGTAGATACATATTGCCAAAAATTATTAATTTCAGAAAAACCTATTTTTTTATTTTCTTTGGCTTTAATAAAAGATAATATTTTTATAAAACCTTCAACAATTTTATTATTTTGATGTTTAATCATATTTTCACTCTCGATATCATTCGATTGTCTTAAAGTATAACCCGTATTTAATAAACTTAAGGCATATTTTAATTTATTATCTTCTTTTCCGATTAATTTATTCTGATTCACTGAATCAATTTGTTCCAAAATTTTTTTTTGTAACATGATAATTATTTTATCACCATAACATTCTACTTTTTCTTCTTTGTCCTTTATTTCATCTTTCATCATTATATCAGTGCTGACTTTTTCTTCGCCGATTTTTTTCTCGTCTTTATATGGATATAATAATAATTGAATAATGTTTTCAATTTTATCTTTTACTTTTTTATTTTCATTAAGTAACAAAAGGTCTATAAGGAAATCGATTTTTTTCTCAGGTTCGATATCTTTAATTCGTTCATATTTATTTGATAATAATATATGATCATTATATAAACATAATATACTATTTAACATTAAATCACTAAATTCAGATTTTAAATTATTTTTATTATCGAGTATATATTGAACAAATTGAGTAATATTTTCACTCATTTCTTTTAAGGATATTTTCTCTCGTTCTTCTTTTATTATTAATTTTTTTATTATAATGCTAATTAATATCGATGTTTTATAAAATATTTTCGAGAAATTTTTATTGCACCATTTATCCCCATTTGAAAAGCATTTTTTTAACTCGGATAAAAATAGTTTTATATCAAATAAAGCCCAGATTTTATTACCTATTATTGTAGAGACATTTCTATATTTATTTTCTTGATTAATATAAACCTGATTTAAATGGTCGAATAATTTTGTGATCATATCTTGTTTTGCATCTTTGAAGAAATAATTTTCGATGAAATTAAAAATTTGGTCGGTTAAATTATATCCTATTTGATTAAATAGTATTATATCTATTAATTGAACTATTATAGTATATAAATCATATGCATCGGTTTTAATGTTTTCTTTTTTGGAATTTAATTCATGAATTAATATTTTGATTAATTGGATATTAAAACTATAATTTTTATTTAATGTTGTTTTCGGATTATATTCATTTATTTTTTGATATAAATTATTTATCTCATTATTTATTTGATATATTTCATTTGTTATATTATCTTTTTCTTCTTTGCGTTTTTTGCCTTCGGCTAAAATTTTAACTTTTTTAATAATTTGTGCATTTTGTGAATTTAATTCTGAATATAATGATAACAATTCCGCATCTTTATTAACTTTATTTTTACCTTCTTCCATTTTCATATTATTATTTTGTTGTTCACTATATTCTAACATAATTCTTTTTTTATCGGAATTGGCTTCATAATAACTCATTTCTTGAATTTGATTAAATGTCTTTTTTTTCGTGATATTAAACGAATTATAAAATTTATCAAATTGTTCGACGGAGGGTACTTCACTGACTGATTTTTTTCCGATGATGATAGGGAATATCATTAAATTGGGTATTGGATTCATTTCTTTAGTGCCATCATTTATAGATATTTCATAATATAAATAATGTGCATTGAATTCATTATTCCATTTTTTGAAATTTATTTTTAGAACGTTATTTTTATCAAATTCATATAAGACCTTATTTTTTAAATCGATATTAACACATTCTTCAATGGAAGCATCTTCATCGTTGATATAATATTTATCTTTTAAATCTTTATTTTTTAATGTTGTTTTCGTCTTTCCTGTAGTCTTAGTTAATAATTTCCAAGTATGGTCATAATAATATTTAGTAGATTTTAAATCGTATATTCTACTATTACCTATGATATATATTTGAATTCTGAAATTAAATCCTTGCGAAGGAATTTTATTTAATGTATCATCGAAATATAAATGTAATTCTTCTATTGAATATGTTTCTTTAAAGCATAATATAGTTGCATAGTATTCTTTATGGAAAATTGTATTACCTCGGTAATTAATAGCATTTATTATTTTAATTTGGGATTTATTTTGGGATGTCTTTGATTGAGTCATATTTTCTTTATTATTAATATTAGTATTATTTGGATCGGTTTTGTTTAAATCTTCTTTTTTTATTAAAGGTAAATTTTCATTTGAATCTACTAATGAAGATGAATTTGGTGTTGTGAATAGAATTAAATCTGATTGAGATGTGTTTTTTAAAAATAGAAATGTATTAAGATAAGATAATTCATTTGTTATGAAATTATTTTCTTCAATATTTTTGAGACATAATTTAATTAAAGAAATGGCTTTTGATTTGAAAGTTTCTTTATCTATATTAATTAATGATAATAATTTAACGAAGTTATTAAAGCCACTATTTGTAAATTCAATATTTTTAAATTCATTTAATATTTTGACAAAATTTTCTTCGATTATTTTTTTCGTCGTTTGATTTTGATATACTTCAATAATAAAATTAATCGAAAGCTCACTTAAGGAATGATTATTATCATTTAAAATATTTTCAGTAATGAATAAAAAGTAATCAATTTTCGCGAGTATTTTTTGTTTTAATTCTGGTTTTTTATTAAATAATGAATTAAAATAATTCAATATTGCTATACGTTTATTTTTATCATAATTATTATCGACTAATAATGGTACGAATTTCATCATGAATTCTTCGAATAAATTTTGATTTAAAATTAATTTATAAAATTGAGATACTAAATTTATATATACATCACTATCTTTACCATTTTTATTTTCATCATTTCTTTTCGATTTAAACGAGGTAAAACTCAAAGAAATATTTAATCCTTCGAATAAATCTTTTTCTGTACAATTATTCTTTACAATAATTTCAACACTATCGAAATTTTTTTTTGAAGAATTATTCAAAATGTTTTTAGATAAATAAAATTCGGAATTTAAATCTTTATTTAATACGACATCATTTAATTGGAATTTATCTTTTTTTCCTATCAAAATTTTTTCTTCAGTGCTATTTTCATTATATCCATATATTTCTATATTGATATTATCAACGAAAGCTTTCTTGCCATATTTAGCAAAGATATAATTACTTTTATCTTCACTAATTCTTTCTAAATTATTTATGCCGACTTTTCCTTGCACTCCGAAAAATAAAAATGACATCATATTTTTTTCGAAATTTTGCAAATTTCCATCACGACTATTAGTTGGTAAGAAATATATATATCGACATTTTCTATTTTTTAATACGGATGATTTAACTATTTCATTTTTGTCCATTTTTATATAACAAACTGGCTCGAATTCATACAGGTCTTCATTACTCGATTTTTTTTGCTCGATAAACTTATTAAATTCGAGCAAAGTATAATTAGCGAAAATTTCTTTGGCTTTTTCTATATTATCTAAACTATTCATAAGGAAAATTAAACCTTCGCCAAAAGGTGAATCGATAGATTTCGGTTCAATATCACTTGAGATTATAATATTATCTATTATCATTATTTCGTTGTTCAAATGCGAGAAAATAAATTCTGGCTTTGGATAATTTGACACAAAACGATGTGCCCCTGTTAATATATTACTTACATTTATAGCGTATTGACTTTGAGCTCCTTTGAAATCATAAATATTTAATGGTATTAAATTTTTTAAATTAAATAATTCATCTTTTGTTAGCGGTTTTTGCACTAATTCATTGTAATCAATTTTAGTCAAGGATTTATCTGTTATATTTATCGAATTAATTTCTTCTGTAATATTAAGTGCATTTTCGGATTTTAAATTAAATGCAATATCTAAATCAGTTGATAAAATGAATTGAGAATTTTTGAATTTTATTTTTTGAGTAGTAGTATTTGCTTTATTTATATCAAAATATATTTTACTATAATAATTTTCGGAGAGATTTGTTATACCTTTTATAGAATTATTTTCTTCTTTTGGTAAAAGCATTTCGATATCCCCTGTACATAATAAATTCGAAAGATTTTCGATTTCATTAATTTTGAATTTTTTTAAATCGATATTAGATATATCTAATCCTATATCATCTTTTTCTTCTAATTTAATTTCATTTTTGTCGTTGTTTTCTTCCTTTTTTATTTTTTTTTCATTTACTTCGATTTTTATATTTTGTGCTTCGTCTAAAATAATAAAGTTTTTTATTTCATTTGCTGCTTTATTATATATAGGTATTACTTTTTTGAAAAATTGAATTTTATTTTTTAATTCGAAATTTACTTCATTAATAATTATTTTTTCTGTTTTAGAAATAGCAATATAACCATTTTTATCTACAATATATAAATTTTTTTCATCTTGGAAAATTTTTAATTCAGTGATGAATTCTGTATTGCTTAATTTTTGTATAGCTAATTTTAATTTATTATTTTCTCCATTTAATTTAAATTGATTCGAAATGAAAATCATTTCACCTTTTTTATTTAGATTTGGTTCGAATAAATATAAAGGACTTTGAATCTCATACTGATTTAATTTTATATTTTTTTCGGGTTCTTCAATCAAAGTAAAAAGAGTAATATTTTTCGGTTTATTTTCTGCTTCATAAAAATCATAATTAAACACACATGAATCAAAAAAGGAATGAATTTTAATTTCATATGATTGATGTTCTATAGGTATTAAATGAGTATATGATTTATTTTCGTCTAAATGTTCTCCGATGAATTTAGGATAAAGCACATGTATATTATAAAAATGTTTTTGATTTAATATTGAAGCAATTAATTTCACATCATGTTCTCGTCTATTAGTAATATTTTCGCTGAATTTTCCATTATTAAATTGAATAAATGAATTTAAGCATAAAGGATTTATCATTAATTTATACGCATTTATAAATAAATGATTATTCACACAATCAAATAAAATCGCAACTAATATAAATGGAGAGAAAGGATCTGCACTATATGGGTCATATATAATATGAATATTTTTAATTAAAACATCTTTGAATGTAATGGCATCATCTTCCATTAAATTAAGATTTTTTTCTTTTTGGTCAATTATTTCTTTTTTTTCTTCGACTTTTTTTTCTTCTTTTTTCTCCTCTTTTTTTTCTTCCTTTTTCGCATTTTCTTCTTTAGTATAATTATTCAAGAATTTTTCGTATATTTCATCAGGGATTTTCGTTTCACATATTTGACATTTTTCTCCACTAGGATTTATAAAAGTACAAATTGGACAAGCCCATTCACCTATAAAACTTTTATTCGTCGTTTCTTTTTTTGGTTCGATTGACATTGGATTTGCGAAAATATATTCTAACGCTTCTTCGATATTATTCTTTTTTTCTTTTAATGCTTTGACACATTGCTCTTTATTAAATCCCATCATTATTAATTTTTTAAGACTTTCTTCGTTCACTTTTACTTCTACTTCTTTATTATTAAAAAATTTAACTTGCTTTTCTGTTTTTTTCCCGTTATCTATTATCGTTTTTTTATTCATTAAAAATTCCTCGATTGATTTCACATTTTGCATATTATTACTTTGATTATTATTGTTATTATTTTTATCTAAAGGAGAAAACACGTCACCAATTTCTTCTAAGTTTTTCGGCTTTTTTATACCTTTTAAAATATTAACAGAACCTAATTTATGTATACCTAATGAATAAGAATAGATATTTACTATGCCTTGTTTTGTACATGTTGCAATAAGGGGGTACTTCTCATTAATATGATATAATTCAATTTTGTCTTGTTCTTCGGTGAAATACATATTATTTATCGCATATGAAGAATTAATTATTGGAGAAATTTCTTTCAAAGGTGAATTTAATATATATGTAGGAATATTTTCTTTTAAATATGTTTCGATATTTTTATCCGAGGTTAACATATCTGTATCGATTAATTTATTATTTTGATAATCGTACAATTTTAATTCATTAGTAAAAGCGTTTTCACAATAGAATCCTTTATCACTAAGTGAAGTTATAGGAAAATCTTTATTATTTGATATAAAAGGATAATTTACAAATGATGACATATTTTCATAAGCGTTAAATATATTATTATTTCCTAATATTTTTACTTCGGGATTCCTTATTGATATTTGCGCCATTATTTTATTTATTATTTTTACTAGTTTAGCATGGGCTAAAGGATTTTTTGATATAAATTCGACAAAGTCTTCATTAGTTATTATATTTTCGGTGGATTCGTCGAAAATTTGAGGAGATAAATCTTCTTCTATTTCCGCCTCGTTTTCGAAATAGCCTAATGGTAATACGTTCATTAAATTTAAATTTTCTTTTTCCATTTTTTCTTTTTCTAAATTTTTCTGGGATTGTTCTTTCTCTTTTTCGGAAATTTTTTCGTCATTTGATTTTAATTTTTTATTTAAGACTTTATTTCGCTTTGTTATAAAAGCTGAGAAATTTAAGAATGAAATTATTGAACTATAAAAGAATTCGGAATTTTTTTGGGATAAAATTATTTTATTTTTTCCGAAAGTGAATGCCTTTGTTATTGAATTTAAAAAATTAAATAAACAATGAATTTTGTTAAAACCCGGGAAATAATTGATATATCCTTTAACGTCGAAATTTTGCAAAAAATAAATTAAATCTTCTTTTTCAAATACGATATATTTTTCATGAGGAATTTCATCTTTTTTTATATCTATGAAATTAGTCAAATCAAAAAGACCATTTTCTTCTCGTTTTATTATTTTCAATTTATTTTTATTTATCATTAATAAACAATCATCATTTTTTACATAATCAATAAATGAATTATAACACTCTTTTTCTTCGACATTTTTTTCAAAAAATGGTTTTAAATTATCTAATATATTTTTATCGTTTTTAAAAAATTCAAATTTTTTTTTTAATTCTGAAAAACTTTCTTTCATATTAATTTCAATATTGTCGAAATTTTCTATAATATATTTCACTACAGTATCAACAAAGGCTTCATCGTAATCTTTATTTTCATTATCTGCTTTTTCTTTGTCTTTTTCTTCTTTGGTAAATTTATTTTTTAGTTTTGATAAAAATGCGACTTCATCGGAGTAACTTAAATGAGATGATGTTGTTAAATTTTTTTTGATTTGTTTTAATGTGTTTTTATCTACGAGAGAAATATTTTTATTAGTGCTAATTTTATCGAAATTATTTTTTAAATCTATTCCGAATTTTTTATCAAATTTTGCACAAATAAAATTTGAAATTTCACCTTCTTTATTCATATCACCGAATACATATTTTAAATTAAATTCTTTATTGAAACTTTTTTTGAAATAATTTAAATATGTGTTAAAATTATTTTCGTCAGTTTTTTCTAATTTTTCTGGTTTATTTATTTTAAAGATGATTTCTTTTTGGAAAAAAAAATCTATTGTTGTAAAAAGATATTTAACTAAAGGGTTTAATATAACACAAGTACTTTTCTTTTTGATTAAAACGATAGGAATATTTTCATCATCTCGGAAATGCAAAGTGGAAACTTTGATATCATTTAAATAAAAAGAAACTTTTTTTTCCCAGTAATTTATTTGCATTATTAAATTTCTTCTAGAACTCGTTTTAAAATTTTTGAATTGCTTCGAAATATTATTCGTTTTCAAATCTTTTTCACTTATCATTCCAAAGCCTAAATTAGTCAAAGTAATTGGACAAATAAATTCAAACACGACAATACCTGCATGTACTATATTAGTAACTACAGCATAGTTCTCCTGAGGGTATCCCTCATTTTGCGAGGAAGAATTCGCGATTGAATTTCCACCGAAAATTTGAATCTTGTTTCCCTTATATACATTGGAAAATTTAGCAGAATTTGTTAAATATAGTGATTTATGTTTTTTTGGGTTGGTGTCTTTTTTGTTTAAATTTATGTTCTCTTTGGGATTTATTGAAATTATTTTTTGAGATTCTTTTTGGGGAAATTTGGAATATAATACACCTTTGGATAGATAAAATAATTCTCCTGTTATTGGATCTTTGGTGTGCCATTCACACTCGGGTAGTTCATCAAAAGATGATTCAACTGCGGGATTATCTCCAGAAGTTGAAATATTCATTTAAATTATATGATAAAAATTTTGGACACTTCTTTATATATTATATTATTATTTATTTTTAAAAATAAATTAATTTTTGGACACCTTCCAGTTTTGTAAATTTACTATTTTTTATTTTAAATGGGGATTGGGGATTGGGGATTGGGGATTGGGGATTGGG
>ERZ842401.3862-NODE-3862-length-18134-cov-3.155595_pt1 | contig 18134 bp, 24 predicted proteins | sample MGYA00521270_ERZ842401 | MGnify/ENA primary metagenome ERZ842401 (study PRJEB31892, sample SAMEA3878208) | bioreactor metagenome | biome: Moose rumen | place: Sweden | collected 2011-10 | study: EMG produced TPA metagenomics assembly of the PRJEB12797 data set...
CCAGCGACGTCAGGCCGATGAAGAACGCCGCCACCGTGGTGATGAGATCGGGGCTGATAAAGCCCAGCGCCGCCACGAAGGTCATGACCCGCATCCACGAAGGCATGATGGCCCGGAAGTAGCCTGAAATGGTTACCGCCAGGAAATAGGTGCCCACCATCAATTGCAGCGCGCCCAGGGCAATTTCCATGACGCTCCCCTCCAGCAGGATGGCCGGGTTGTAGATAAACACAAACGGCACCATGAAGCCGACGAGCGCAAAAATAATTACGAAAGCTGCAAAAAATTTTTGCTGTCTCATAAGAAAATCCTCCTGTTAAAAAATTTTTGGGTGCGTAAATTATAAGCTAGAGTTAAAAAAAATCCCCTGCCATTTCGACAGGGGATGAAAAATTTTCTGTTTAGCCTTTATCGCTAAATTCTGCGTCTACCGTATCGCTGTCATTGCCCTTTGAACTTCCAGAAGCTCCCGGCTGTCCTCCCGACGTCCCTGCATTTTGGTAAAGCCTCGCGCCGAACTCCTGAAGTGTCTTCGTCAAGTCGTCTTTACCATTTTTCATGGCGTCGTCGTCGTTTTTCTCAATGGCTTTTTTCAACGCGTCCACTTTGGAATTAACTTGGCCTTTTTCTTCCGGCGTCATTTTGTCGCCAAGATCCCTCATTAACTTTTCAGCACTGAACACGGCAGCATCTGCTTCATTGCGAGTCTCTGCAGCGTTACGTTTCTTTTCGTCCTCGCTGGCGTGATCTTCGGCATCTCGTTTCATGCGCTCTATGTCGTCCTTTGACAGGTTAGATGATTGTATCGTAATTTTCTGCTCTTTGCCCGTGCCTTTGTCCTTTGCGGAGACGTTTAAAATTCCGTTCGTGTCAATGTTAAACGTAACCTCAATTTGAGGAATGCCGCGCGGTGCTGGTGCTATGCCGTCAAGCGTGAACTGTCCGAGCTTCACATTATCTTGAGCCATCGGCCTTTCACCTTGAAATACTGCAATTTCTACCTGCGGTTGATTATCTGCCGCTGTCGTAAAGACTTGTGATTGATGTGCAGGGATAGCTGTGTTGCGCTCAATCATTTTCGTCATAACTCCGCCTAGCGTTTCAATTCCAAGAGTGAGCGGCGTAACGTCGACTAAAACAATATCCTTGCGAATATAGTTATACTTTTTGCTTGACAACGTGTCAATTTCTGCAGGCTCTACCAGATTTGCATTTTCTACGTGATACCATTCCATTCGGATTACTCCTCCTATTCAATCTTTTCTGATACATACTTGTGTATCTCTTTAGGTATCTAAAATTTACGTTTGGCTTGATGTATTTTAAATACATATTATATGTATCAGTGCAATCAATATAACCCAAGTAAGCTAACATCTGTCTTGCGTCGTAAATAGTCTTTTGTTTCTTCTTGCTAATTTTCTTTGCTTTTCGGGTAGCTTTGAGCATGATGCTTTTTCTAAGAATAGTTCTATCTCTGTAAAATTTAAATCCTAAGAAATCTAACGCTCTACCTTTATGTTCCCCGTCTTTAACGTAATCAAATAAAAATACTTGCCAATTATCTTTCAAATCTAACCCTAATTCATTCTTCAAATATGCCTTTATATTCCTAACAGCATAGTGCAGTTTCCTTTTGTTGCTATCAAATATTATCATATCGTCTACAAATCTTATAAAGTGATTAGCTCCTAAAGTTTCTTTGATATAATGATCTAAATCCTGCAAGTACCAATTAGCTAACCATTGACTTGTGTAAAACCCAAGCGGCAAACCTACTTCAGTTGCATCTATGATAGTTAGAACAATATTAAGAAATTCTTTGTCTCGTATTTTGGCTGTTAACTTTTCCTTAATAATGTCATGAGGAATAGAATCAAAATATTTTCGTATATCCATCTTTAAACAGTATTTCATACCGCGCTTATCTGTTTTAATCCATTTCTCAATTTGTTTCTTAGCTTTATGCGTACCACGCCCAGGAACAGAGCCATAAGTATGTTCGTACATCCCTTTGGTAAACATAGGCATTAAAGTGTTAACTACCATATGATGTATTACTTGTTCTTCCATTGTTGGAACGATTATACTTCTTATTTTCTTTGAAGTGCCATCATTTATTTTCTTAGGTGTATGTGGCATATTAAAGAAATGTATCGCATAGTTTATAAAATATTCTTTCAGTTCTTCTTTGTGCGCTTTAATGTAACAAGCTCTTTTCTTTTGTCTATTGTGTCTTTTATTTTTACACGCATTCTTTATGCTTAGGTAATAATTATCATCAGAAATATACGTTGTCATTAAGTTGCCGTAAGATTTCAATTATTACCTCCAAAAAGCTTCTTATTCACTCACCCACTTTCGTTTCCTACTCACAGGTGCTTTCGTCGTGTCAATTTTTACCAAGTGGTAAGGACTATAATACGCATTACTGCTCAAAGCAGTTAATGACAAGAAGGCGAAGCGGCGATATTCCAATTCGAGTTAGACGGGGCATTGTTCAAGTTAACGTAGAACGCACCACAATTCGTACCACTGTTCGAGGAGCCGCCACGGAAGGCATAACGCACACCTTCAGCATTAATGTAAAAGTTATCAGCGTAGTACGTAGACGCACTGCCACCTGTTTCAACAGGTGCAAACTGATTTTCGTCAAATTCCATCGATTTAACGTACCCACCAGTAGGAGCTTCGTTAGCAGAAAGATAATTCACATAATCTGCCGCTGTCGCACTGATTGCGTAGTCGTCAAGCCCTGTACCGTCGTAGTCGCATCTTGTCATTTTATACTTGATAAGATTATCTACAGTAACAAGTCCACCAATTCTATGCCATGAGTAACCCCACCAGTTTTCCATACCAAACACTTTAACAGCGTTTGCATATACGTCTGCCGCATTTGCGTTAGTGCCGTAGAATAAACCTTTGGCATTATGCACACCTGTGTTGAATCCTTCGTTGATAGCCTGTGTACCGCCTGTGGTTAAACCCTGTCCGAAAACAGCCTGTGTATTAAGGCTCTTTCCCATGAGTATGAGAAGAATATTGATAAGCACAGCATCACAGTATACTTCCGTATCCCAAATATCAGAGCCATTAGCTCTGCATCTTGTTCTTTCCACAGATGCAGAGGCACCAGCAGTAGGAACTACGCCAGAAATAGACCTTTGGCGAGTATCGTCATAATATCCATTATAGATTGGTGTATAGAAATGTTCACAGATACCAGAGGCAGAGTTAATAAAGCTATAAAATTTGTATCCTTCGTCATAATAATCTGCTACATAAATTGTAGCTCCTTTATCGTCCGAATCAGGAACAATCTTATAATAAATACGTTTGCCATCCCTGCCCCATTCCATCATAGCGTTGCCAGCGTAAGAAACGTTAGCAATATCAGAAGCAGAGCCATCAGCCTTTTTAGTGTAATCATCGGGGTCAAGGTAATAATCAACAGTACCATCATATTTGAGCATACAAGGGCGGGGAATGAAGAATGCAGAACCCCATGTACCCCAATAAAATTTGTCGTTAGCAAAATCCATGTATGCAGGGGTCATGCCAACTGCATCATCCAGATAAGTAACAGCGGCAGACGGGTCAGATTCAGAAGGGTCAATATGAAAAGCATATCTTGTACCAGCTTTATTGCCACTTATTGCGTTCCTGATTTGTCTAAGAATAACATTAGTTTCTTGAACAGTTTCGTCTAATACTACAGGCTTAGTTACCGTGCTCATATATCATTCCTCCGTATAAGTTATATGAATCTTACCATCAATTACGGATAATCCAAGATCAAGATTATCAACATAACTTTGAGCTTCAGCCGCTTTTTCTGTTGCAGTTGCGGCACTTGCACTTGCTTCATTTGCTTTAGTAGTTGCTGTGCTTGCGGCAGTTCCTGCAAGGGTGGCACTTTGTGTTGCACTCGACTGTGCCCCTTGAGCCGTTAGTGCGCTGTTTGCGGCACCCAAAGCACTTTCACTTGCTTCATTTGCTTTAGTTGTTGCAGTATTTGCACTTGAAACAGCAGTTTGTTCAGCACTTTCAGCGGCAGATTGTGCGGCAACAGCGGCGTTCTTTGCTCCTATGGCGGCTAAAGCACTTTCGCTTGCGTTAGTTGCGCTTGCACTTGCATTGAGTGCGCTTGAGCTTGCGTTGCTTGCACTTGAGCTTGCATTTAGTGCGCTTGCGCTTGCGTTACTTGCGTATGTTTGAGCTTGTTCAACATAAGTAGGAAGTTGATCAATATCGTCAAAGAATTCGTTGACGTAAGTTTGCAGTTCCAAAAACGCATCATTGAGCGTTAAGACGTTGTCACCATCAGTATTCACGTTATCAATAGCAGTATTGAGATACGTAACCATTCTTCCCAATACTTCATAATAACTTAAACTGTCGTCATAAACCAACGGGAGGACTTTCTGGCACCAAAACCGAAAATTAGTTAAGTCCTTTGTTGGATTCAAGTTAGGCTGGATATTAGAACTCATAATATACCTCAGCTTTCCATAATTCTCACAAGATACTGCTCACTATTAATACTAATGTCTGTTATAGTTGTAGGTGTAGTTGCATACGCCCCATGAATAGTATAAAGATTAGTACTTGAATTAAACGTAATGCTCGTAACATTAACAATATTCACAACGCTCATACTTGTTTTATGAAGAATAACTACATTCATCATGATATATCACCTCACCAAATCAGCATGAACAAGTCAGCCAAATCATTAATAACGTCCATGTCGATGTTCAGCAGGTTATCACGAAAATCCTTAATCATTTTCGCATAATTTGCACCTGCTGACTTACCGAAAACGTGCATAACATAATCCTCTGTATTATGGCTTGTTCCAACGCTCTGACTATTTGTATTACCCGTGCTTGAACTATCATCTGTTCTCTCAGAGATTCTACTTCCTGCATTACTTACTTCTCCAGAAATAGCTTCATTGTGAGTATTATCGCTTGTATCCTTAGAACGTTCAACGCCTGTAGTACTCCCGTTATTAGTGATAGTATCAGTAGTGGTGTCAATTCTTGCATTCGTTAGATACGAGTCAGTAAGCAGTCCAGAAAGACTTCCCTGCGGCGTGTCTGAATACTTGTCAGTCGTTTGTTCATTCTTCTGCGTAGTATTTTCGCTACTACCAGCATTTGTTACTTCGCTTTCATTAACAACATTCGCACTACCACTATTTTCGGTTTTGCTTTTCTCTACATTAGTATTACTTTCCGTGTTCTTTGCAGTACCAGAGTTAGTTCTACTTTCTTCCCCTCTGTTAACTCTTGTATCTTCGCCTGTTTTCCGACCAACATTTGTAGTGGTCATATCAACATCATACAAAGGGTTATACTTGAGTAATTCACTCTCATATAACTTATTGTAGAAAGGCATGATTTCATTCAACTTAGTCTGTAACCTAAGTTTCCATAGACCGTAGGTTTCCATTCCGATTTCTCTGGTATAGTAGTGTCTCAGAATTTTTGTTTCAATGACGCTCCTATAATCCTCATCAAAAATCGGGAAATCGAAACTAAAAATATGCGGCAATGCGGCTTCAATAACACTGTCAACATCGTTAAACCCAACGGAATCGGTAAGCCCTGCTTCAGTTTCACAAATGAACCTGACTTCTGTTGTATACTTACTCATTTGTCATGTCCTCCTGTTCTCTATTAATAGAATCAGAATTTTCAGACTGAACAACTTCCTGATAGTCTTCACGATAATCGCATTGAACATCAAGACCAAACATTTCATTAATTTTCCTACAAGCATCACGGCGGCTTTCCAGCCTACTGTATCTGCTTGCAATTGTTCCGCCCTGATTACGTGTTACTTCATCAGTGATGAGCCTTTCTCTCTTCGTGATATTAACATTACTAATACCCAAATATGTTAAAGCTTCGTTCCACTTCTGTGTTTTCAGAGTATAAAGCTTATCCGCAACGTAAGGTGCATCAGTTTTTAGCACTGTAAGAGAGTTAGGGTTTAACTGTTTATCACCATAAATGACAGGCTTATTTCCGTCAAACTGCATATAGAGATTTTCAAGGGTTAACCTTTCATTTTCTGTACACTTAATCAGAATCGGGGTTTTCTGGGCGTTTGCATTAACAGCAATAGCCCTATCAAGATTATACAAATCCCTTGCAAACATTCTGACGTCGAGCATGGAATTTTTATGAAGCATATTATTATAAATAATAACGCTATCTTTATTAGACAATTCACGATTATACCCATTCACAGCGTATGCACGACGATTGATTGGAATTCTATACACATCAAGTGGCCCACTAATTGCACACTGTAATGCAAGATAACCCAAGTCTTCATCGTTAAAGAATACTGCGTAGCCATTTGCAAATAATGTTAGTTCAAGAAATCTGGGGTCTATAGTATCAGGTAAATTTCTCCATTCAAACATGGAGATTGACAACTCTGTAAGGCGGTCATAATACTGAATATAAGAAGCGTTATTTAGTTCCGCACTTTCCCAAAATTGCCTATCGCGTTTACGTCTTCCCATAGTTCACTTCCTTATACGGGTCTGTTGTCGAGTGTAGTATAAGAACCTACTTCATCAGGATTATGCCAGAAAGTAATTCCTCTGTTAAAGCATTGATTCATTTTATTAAGGTAAGGGGCAGGAACACCAAGAGCATCAACAGTTGTTCCATTCGTTTTAACATAGTTCCAATGCGGTCTACCTGTAATATTAGGTTGTTTAACTTTATGCGTAGCGTATCCATACATATCAAAATAACCATCAATAATCTCAGCATATTCACGTTTAATAGTAAGTTTTTCTGCATAGAAAGTCTTAGCACCAACACCAAAGTCAGACATAGAAGACTGTGTTCCATTCATCTGTGGCGGTAATCTTTCTAAATCCTCCATTTTCGCCAAAGTAGAACGGACTGATTGCATCATTCCAAGCATTCCTTCGCCAGCACCAATAACAGCACCAAGAATTCCACCGTTGGCGTAACCTTGCAAACCACCTTTTAGACCTTTATAAAGACCTTCATTAACTGTGTCTATCATGCCTGTTCTTAACGATGAAGCATTTTGTGCAAGATAAACTTTATAAATATCCGAATTAACAGCGATCTGTGGGTAGTTAGTTGTAGCGATTCTATATTGGTATGCTAATTGTGTTCTCCCTTCATAATTGTAAGGTATTAACAGTAAAACAGGCTCAGGCATTAGGGTTTCATAAAATGAGAAATCACAATTTGCGCCACTAAAGTTTTCATATCTGAAATCGGCTGAATTAACATCGTTATGCACCCGCAAAATGTTATATGGATAGCACCAAAGTTTTTTATTTTTAGGCGTATAACCTTGACAAGATGGTGGATAATTTTTTGTTATTTGATGAGTTTCAATAAATACAGACCATTGTGTTGGATTAAATGGGCACATATAAGCGGCTAAAATACCCTCTCTGAATTCGTCTGGTAATCTTAAAAGCATTGCTTTTGCTTCAGCCGCTGTTGATTTATAGATAAGATTAATACAGGTATACACACCACTTACCATAACATCAGCGCCGTAAAATTTATCATATGTATAAGTGCCTGTGTCTTCATGATATTCCTCAGTAAATGTTGTAAGGAACACAATACCAGAAGCAGAGTTACTCGGCAATACTGCTTCAAAAGACTGCTGAAAATATTCTCCAAATTCAAGACCTTCTGGGACAGTATTTTCTCCAATTAAGTCTGTGCTACTATGTTCCCTTTCAACAAACACATCAAGTAATCTAACGTCAAACCAAAAACTCTGAAACACATCAATCTCATAGCTTATCTCTGTAGTCTCTTCGTTTACGTATTCCCAGCCTGTTATAAAAGCGTAAAATATTTTATCCTCATGATTTCTATTATTAAAGTACAAGTAGTTACATTGAATAGCTTCGTCCATAGAACAGGCAATACGCAATGTACCTTTCATTGTTCTTTGATAACTATTAGCGGTTATATATTTTACCCTTTTGCTATAAAAATAAGCAAATTGTGCGGCTTTTGAAGTAAAGGTAAGTGTGTTGTCATAGGTGTTGTCAAGCGGCACATCTCTTAGTAAGCATATATCAGTATAAGGTTGAACATAAGCCATTATCTCACCACTCTTTCGTAATCAGGGAGAGGAGTAACCCTCTCCCTATGAGCATTATTACTGCTTTGTCATGGTAACGGTATTTCCAACAGCGGCGGTTGCAAGGGTAATTGTTCCGCCCTGATACTCTGTGTCGCCAATCTTAGCAATCGGTTTGACAGTAGCAACGCCATCAGGAACAATAAATGCGCCATAGCGATGTACTGCAACGCCTGCTGTGGTATTGGTCTGATCCTGCACAAATTCAAGGTTTGTATTTGCAAGGGTGGCAGGGTCAACAGGAACAAGAGTAATGATAGTTGCGTTGCCATTAGTAGAAATAGCATCAATTTTCATTGCGATAGTTGCAGGTGCAGTAATGGTTGCGCCATCATCCACGAATACAATTGCATTGCTGAACGGAGAAACGGAAACAGTTTTCCACACATGATAGAAATAGTTCCAATACATACCGCTTGCAACATATTTCTCATCAAACTGTGAAAGGTTATCATAAAACTGGAACCATTCTTTATCTACCAGAACAGCTTTAACATCAGCCATCAGTGTGAGTTCTGCATCTGTCACTTCATCAATGAAATCACTGTTAGCACGAATAACATCAAATCTGTCATTATCAAAAGTGGTGAAATCATCGATAAGCATAAGCCTTCCCATGAAGTCAGCCTTATCCATATTGAAAGCGGCGGCAAGTACGTCAACGTCATACTGTGCATTAAAGGTTGCGTCCATAAAGATGTACTGATCTCCACGGGGTGTTGCGGTATGAACGCCACTCTGGTTATACGCATTACTCATAAAGGTAATTTTGTTAGAGTTACCACGGAAAGCAACAGCGGCATTCTTCATGTTGCTTGCATCGAAAGCAACAGGATACATCTTACCGTGTGCAATTGCTTTGATGAGCATATACTTGAACAGCAGGAACTCATCGTATTCTGCACCTGTATAGATTGCATCAACAATTCTTGCGATCAAATCCTGCACACCATTTTCAGAAAGGAACGCCATTTTAAGGTCATTGTTCTGAATGGTGATAGGGTATTCGACACGGTAGTTCATTGTGTGGAATGCGGCGCGTACATCAGGAAGAGTGCGCTTTAGTTCTCTTGCTTCAGCTTTCTCAGGGGAGAATTCCCTTGCTTTGGCAATCTGTACAAACACTTCTTCAACGGTTTCACCGAACTCAAGATAACCTTTCTTGAGCATTGCATAAGCGTTGTTAAAGGTTGCACTCTTTACACGAACGGAAGCAATACGGTTGATCAATGCGGAAAGAAATTGGTTTGCAAGATTGGGATAACCCCAAAGTGCTTCACCAACTTTCGGAATGTCTCTAACATCACTAATCTCAGGAACAAGAGACTGATATTCCATGCTTGCATTAGCTCTGATAGTGTTAAGAATATCGAGAGTAGAAGCATTGAGATTAGACATTGCAATTCTGCGGGGCATAGTGTTTCACTCCTTTAAGAAAATAGTGCCTCAAACGTGAGGGGTTTAGGGTCTGGATTGCCTGCATCCAGAGGGTCTTCTTCATCAGCAGGGGCAGAGGTAAAAAATCTATCATGGTATTTCTGCCGCCATTCCTGATCAATTCTTTCGGCTTCTGCTTTCCAATCTTTCCCGTCACCTTTAAAAGAATCCATGGTGTCACTTACATCCTCAATAACTGCGAGAGTGTTATCGTCGGTGCTGTCACCAAATACTGTACGGAGAGACGAAAGCAGTTCTTCCTTTGTTCTAACCATGATTTATATCCTTTCTTAATTAAAATGGATACCGTAAATAAAACATTAATGGCAACTTCCTACCTGTAGGAGTAGGAGTTGGCGGTGTGGGTGTTGTACCTGTGAAGTAATTATACCAATAATTTGCATTCGCTAATCTATTAATATAAGCGTTCTGTTCTGACCAGTTTCCACGTTCCCAGTTTTTGCAAAAAGCTTCTGTGAGAGTATCAACAGATAAAGTTGAAACTTTAAACGCTTCCCATGATGTAGGATTTACTCTACCTATCCATTGATTACCATCAAGACCACCGATAGTCTGTGTATCAACCCATAAACATTGATAGTAACCGTTTGTTCTGTCGTAACCATAAGTACCACAATATAGTTGATAATATCGAGTTGCTGGATCCCATTGAAACAAACCATAACCGCCAGCACCTGTGTTCCCAACAGGCGTACCAACCTGCCATTGCGCTGGGTTGAGTGTACTTTCATGATGAGCATTACCCATAATTGCGGCAGTTGCTTGTTCACTATAGTTTAACCCACGAAAGAAGTTCCACATTTCTGTGGCATTATCAATCTGTTGCTGATTACTCTGGTCTGCATCTCTGCTCCACACCTGTTGATTAGTGTCTACATAATGCCAAGCCATAACTCACTCCACAAAATTAAGTATCAAGGCACCAACCTTTTTCAAGTCAACTGTAATTTCCATGATTTGTTTTGCTTCTTGTACTTGTTCTGGCTCTTCTGTTACCATGCTTTCTTTGAGGATTCTGTTGACTTCTTTTTGCACTTCACTTGCATTGTATCCTGCGTTAGTGAGCCGCACGATTCTGTCGTCATTTACTCCCCATTTCCCTTGAATAACTTCAAGGGCAACTTCTTTAACACTTTTCATTTCTGCATTATGGGTTCTCCCATTTGTCAAGAAGCTTCTGAATAACAAGAGTATTATTATTCACAGCTTCAGCCATCTTGTCAATTTCCTGCTTGTGCTGTTCTTCCTGTTTATTGATGTACCAAAAACAGGCAATTGCAACTGCAATAGGAAATCCCAAGCTTCCGATCATCTGCGTAATTGCTGACATATCCATGTTAAATTCAACCCCTTTCCTATCAGTTATTATAACAAAAAACTTGCATTTTGTCAAGATTTGATGTATAATATCTATATGAAAGTGGGTGTTTTGAAATATGCCACAGTACTACGATGGCACTAAACTTCTTTCCCTCAATGACATTAATGGCAGGAAGCCAGAAATTTATATGTGTACTACCAACCGTACAGGTGGAAAGACTACATACTTTAGGCGTAGGGAAATTAATCTCTTTAAGAGAAAGAAAATAAAATTCTGTGAACTTTATCGGTATTCATACGAACTTGACGATATTGCAGACAAGATTTTCAAAGATATTGGCTCATTGTTTTTCCAAGGAGATGAACTTGTTTCTAAGCGTAGGGCAAGAGGCATCTACCATGAATTGTTTTTCAATGATGAACCATGCGGCTATGCAATAGCGATCAACAACGCTGACCAGATAAAAAAGGTATCTCATCTGCTTGCAGACACAGGGCATATTTTCTTCGATGAATTTCAATCTGAAACAAATCATTATTGCCCTAATGAGATACAGAAATTGTTATCAATTCATACCTCTATAGCCAGAGGTCAGGGGCAACAGACACGTTATGTTCCTGTCGTAATGTGCGGAAATGCTGTATCCCTTCTTAATCCTTACTTCGTGGAAATGGGGATTTCTACAAGGCTAAGAGACGATACAAAATTCCTGCGTGGAGACGGATATGTTCTTGAACAGGGTTTCATTCAATCTGCGGCAGATGCTATTAGGGCATCAGGTTTCAACAGAGCATTTGCAAGTAACAAGTACGTTGAATACTCTGCACAGAATGTCTATCTTAACGACAGCAAAACGTTTATCGAGAAGCCAACAGGAACTTCACGTTATCTTGCAACTCTTCGCTATGGCGGAAGCGATTTTGCTATCAGGGAATTTGCCGATGCTGGTATTGTTTACTGCGATGATAAAGTTGACAAGTCTTCCCCGTATAGAATCACAGTAACAACGGAAGACCATTCTATCAACTTTGTGATGCTACGTAAGAATGATTTCTTCCTGTCTAATATGCGTTATTACTTTGAACAAGGCTGTTTCCGCTTTAAGGATTTAAGGTGTAAAGACGCTGTTCTTAAAGCACTCTCTTATTAAGGTATCCTCTTGTACCACTGTAATTGAGAACTCTGGACAGCACAGTTGGAATATACTGCCAGACGTTCCCACGGATTGCTACCCGCTTTTGCAGGCTACAAGTTACGGATATGAAAAAGCACCTATCATTTGATAGGTGCTTTAGTTTTATTTAAGTGAAAGCCATAGTGCCATGAGTAAACAAGCAATACCGATAAATCCTATCATACAAGCTAATAGTATCAATCTACTGCCACCCCATCTTTAACAATTAATTTTGCCACGTATACAGGAATGCGCTCATCCAAACGCTGTGTCTGTATTGCTTCTTTATATGCCGCTTTGAAATACTTGAACCAACCAATTATGCAGTTGCCTTGAATAACAATATAATTCATTTTATGCCTCCACGGGTACTCTTTTTGTCATCATCTGTTTTACTTCTGGATACCAACTAATTTCAATCAAATCAACGTCACCAGAAAGCTTACGGTATGCTTTAAACATTTCTGTTGCTTCCATCAATTCATTTACATGAAATGCCATTTTCGGATAACCTTTGTAGATAAGCAAATATCTGATCATTTTAACTGCCTCATTTCATACATACTATCAGTTAATAGCACCCCTCCACGTATGCGTTTAGGCAACAATTTCCCAGGGACTATTAAACCAACGTCAAAGTCTTCAAGATTTCTCTCTTTTTCTAAAAACCATTTGTCTGCATCAGTGTAATTAGTATCGTCTTTATCGGGGTGAAAGCCTTGCATGGAAAGCATGAACAAATCTTTGCACTTCTGCGGCATACCTGCACACTTGATATTGTAATAAGGCTCTTCTATTTCTTCCATATCCTCTTTTACAATATGCTCTATGTATGTTTTCTGCCTTACAAACCATCCTGTATCCCAGCACGATTCTAATTTCCAGCAACAGAATTCTTTTGGGTCTACTTTTATGCCTTTAATTTCTTCTGGCGCAAGGTCACAATGAATACTATCAGTGTCAGCATAAATAAAACCTCTTTCATTTATACCATAATAATTCTTTTGTGCGGCACGAATTGTAAAGTTTCTGGCGTAGCTTGTGATAGCTGAACCACATGGAATATAGCCAGGAATTTTGTCATGTCTTACAACAGTGTAGAAGCCTAACGACTTGTCTTCTTTTAAGAACGCAACCTTGAATGATGAATCGGGCGAACTTGCCATTTTCCCATACAGGTTATTTAGAAACAATTTCGCTAATTCCCTCAATGCGCCTTTGTTCTCCATTTTCAGCTTCTTATACTTGTCAATATAGCGATCAAATATACCTATAGCCGCATCAAAGTAACAGCCATCAAGAATTTCAAAATCAACAAGTTCGTAATGGTCTTTTATCAATTGAAAATCTGTCATTGTTACTGTCATTATCATGTAGGCTTGTTCAATCTCACCATCAAGATTTATAAACTCTGAATAATATTTACCATCTTGAGGGTTGTAAACGTCACTTGTTGTTAGACTTTCTGTTGCGCTATACATAAAGCTTGATTTGTTCTGAATAAATGGTAATTTATTTTCTTTGATATAGAATCTTGTTTTAATCCTTACAAAATAATACTTATCGTAACCTAACGCTTCATCTGGAATAAAATCACCACTCCAAAAGGTTGGTAATCTGATTGGGTATTTATTCCCTGATATGCTGTGCATCATAGACGGATATAGGCTATTAACATCAGCAGTAGTTCCATTGGTGTAACGTTTCTTTTCCTTACCCTTAGCAAGATAACACCAACCACCACGATAAGATTTTCTGATATATTCACCTGCGTTTGGTGAGCCATAAACAGCATCGTCAATCGGAATCTCGTATAAATTGGGAAAGTATTCCTCATACAAAGGTTTGCCAAGTAATACTTTATATTCTGCAAGGCAACAACTACCAATCGTTAACTTCTTATGCCCCTGTTCATACATAGTTTCCATTGCTTCTTTTACTACAAGAACATCATTGGCAATATACTCTTTTTCTTGATCAGTTATGTTGCACCCTGCATACCTAAACCCTTTATACTCCATTTCTAATTTCTGATGTTTTGTCTTAAAGCTTTCGCCTATACGTTTAACTTGAAACGGCAATAGCTTTAAACTGTCTCTTATCTCTATGAACCTGTCATGGACTTTGATTACAATTCTGTACCATTGTCCCATGTCACTGATTGAATAGGTGAAAGTTTTATTCTTCATGTATTTCTGCTCTTCCCATTCAAACTTGTCAGTTGACTCATCTGGTTTAGGTAAATATGCGGCTTGCTTCCATTCCAAATCTGCTAACATATAGCTTATCCAGAATGCGCCATCAAACTTTAAATTGTGATAGTAGATTATTATATCGCTGTCGAGTGAGATAAGATAATCTAACGTTTCCCCTATGGAATGGAATATATGCACGTCTTCAGTGTTAAATTCTACAACAGCAGACGCCCATACTTCCGTGTTTACTTGCCCTTGATACACAGTAGTTTCAAAGTCGCCCATGAAATACCTGTATTTTCGGGATCTCATTATTCCTCTAACTCGTTCAAGCTTTCTGCTATAGTCGTAATGGCTTCACTCTCTTCTACAGTCAAAGCTCTACCCCAAACTATTTCAGTAAGTTCGTTGATTCTTGCTTGTAAACCATTGCGCCCAGAATCATGAAATTTTGAACCGCTCATAAACATGATTTCTTGCGCTAAGGTTTGGAAACGATACGCCTTTCGTTTTAAGTTACGCAACACTGTTTCCCTACCGAGTTGTAACAAGGCACCATCGATTGTAGATTTTAACAAGCTTGTATCCTCTCGTTTTATCCACGCTAATTCTGGCGACCAAAGTGGATCAGGTGACCATTGTTCAATCATTTGATATACAGTGTCAAATATACTCTCTTCTTCAAAAGGCACAGACTGCAAGTCTCTTCTGGAATCTACAATTTCCCTAAATGAACCCTCATTTCTGTGCTGTTCGTAGTATTCTAACGCTTCTTTCCTGCGTCTGGTTTCCCAGCCTTTCCTTGCGGCAATTGTCCTTTCCTGCTTTTGTCTTTCTTTACCTGTAATATACTTATTCTGCAAGGGGTCATAGTATTTAGCATATTCATATATATCTTGCGTAATACTTTCAAGTTTTTCTATAACTTTCTTCGTGATCTTTTTCGGCGTAGGGATTTCACCAAAAGTGTAACCCCTCTTCCCTAATTCTCTTATCTTTCTTTTTAGCTTTTTCTCTATTCTCTGATATTCTTTCTGATTTTCAGTTAATTTTTGCTTCTGCTTAGGCATCTGAAAATCACTCCCTTATAATTAAATTACCCCGAATTGCTTCGGGGTATTGGTTAAAACAGACTAAGATTTTAGATAATGGAACAAGTAATGAATTCCTTTCCTTTATAGTTATTGGACTCTTTACGGTAAACTTCAATCTGGCAATCGGTTTCACCTGCATCAGCAAGTTCTTCCAGAATGTCAAGCAGAGAACGAATGAAGCTTTCGGAACCCGTGTTAAACTTGTTACCAGCTTTATCCACGACAACAATGTTCTGGTAATCGGGGCGTTCCTTAGACTTCACATTGTGAATATCCAGAATAACATAGTAGTCAACATCAATAATCACATTGCCCTCATTCTTAGTGAGAGTGTCAAGATTTGTGCTGTTAGAAAGGTCTTTCAACCTAATCTTATCTTTAGTTGTGAGTTCCTTAGACGATTCACGAATTTTTACTTCATAATCTTTCATTTGTGTTAGTCCTTTCAATCAAATTATTTTGTGTTACGAGGCGGAAGAATAGTTGCCGTGCCAATGAACTGCTGTTCAGACATACCATACAGAGTTTCGACGGTTTCCGAACCCTGCACATGAACAACCTTAATAGTATCATTTTCTACCATTGGCTTGATGCGCTTGAGCATGGAACGTTCATCCTTGTAGGTGCGAGGGAGAACCACTTCTTGAACAAAAGGCTTTTCGTCTGCAAGGTTAATGCACAAAACCTTCGCTTTAGTCGTGGTTACAGTGCGTGTGATCATTGGAGTTCTTGCCATGATAAATTTCCTCCTTTCTTAATTAATAGTAGAGCGGAACAGGAGTTAAACCTGCACTTTAAAACAAGTCAATTAATAAAACTTGAAAAGCTATCGAGCCGCCCATATAGAGGGAATGCGGAGAGGTAAAAGCCGCATTCCCGAACCATGCGGAGGTCTATGGTTATTATAGCACTTTTCACTTCGATTTGCAAGAAGAAAATGCAAATTAAAAATTTAACAATGTTTTATTTTTCAAATCTCAACTAAATCCCTTTCGCCAAGCTTATACAGTTGCATTGACTTCCAATTCAATAGATATTCTGGATAATTGCAATAACCTGATGTTCTAAACCTGCCTGTAGGATAACCAAAACCATTTTCTTGCAAAAAACCTTCAAGCCAAGGTGCATTATTTACGTCAATAAATACTGCGTAATGACTGTTCATTTTAGCGGCTGGCAAATTTACCGTGACGGAGGTATAAGGCTGGAAAAAATCATCGTCATTGCCGTGTTCTTTTGCCCATAGCTCAATTGCAAGGCGATCATTGACAAAGTATTTTGAAAATTTAAAAACTCCATCCATATCTTTCCCAGTCCAAGGATTTTTAAACTTAACAGTCATGATTCTCCTCCATTTTCAGCGTTGATTTAAAAATTGGTAAAAATCTGTGCGCCTGCTTTGGCGTGAGAAAAAAATATTCTTGCAAAATATCCTCTGGTTTAACATAATAAGATTCACCATTATACCAATCGGAAATCTGCCAAGTCGCTTCATCAATCACGTCAGAAAAAGCCTCTTCATCGTCGGGAGAAAGATTCTGCCTTGCAATTTGCAAAAATTCAACCTGCAAATCGAAAATAAATTTTTCATCATTCATGCTAAAATAGCCTCCTGTGTAAGTAGTACAAGGTTATACCTTGCCGAACATGGCTATAAATTATGAATATAATAGCCATTGATATGCACTTGATAGTGCGCTTGTGTAGTTGCGTGGGTAGTCAAAAACTATCCACCCTAAATATTTATCATACCTTGACAAGGAATATTTTGCATCATATTCGTTGCGCTTGTAGAATGAAGAAATAGAAAAGCAAAATTTTACGTTATCAATTTCAAAAAATTTTGGCATAACGTAACCTGTTTTATTCGGCAAAATTATGACTGCCTTACTACAAGGAAATCTGACGTCAAAATTCTTGAAAGTGTTTTTAGCGGAAATTTTAACCGTGTCAAAACATTCATCAGATAAAGTCCTTGCTTTTGTACACCGTTCTCTTTCTGTCAACAGTTCACCTTTTACTATAGAATAACCTGTAAAATAATCGTAATAATCATTGTTAGAACGAAAATACAACATCTTATTTACCTCTTTTGTGTTATTAGTACAAGAAAAAATCTTGCCGAACAAACCAGCTTTTACGCTGGCAAAAATTGCAAGAAAGCATTGATAGAATCATATTGTTTTTGAGACGTAACAAAGATTTCGAAATGCGTCAAATTGTAGCAACTCGACGGTTCGTATTTAATGCTTTCGTTGCGTAGATAATCCTTGAATAACTCAGCGGAAATAATGGATAACTCTACGCTATAATAGCCAACTTTAAACATTTTCTTTACCTCTTTATGTTAATTAGTACAACTTATTAGTTGCCGAACAGAAGACCTATAGAGATTAAATATCTCTATAGGTGTACTTTTGCGGTGCAAAACCGTAGTCGAGATAAAATTTACTAATATGTTGTGCGCTTGTGCTTGTAAAACCGTATACCATACGTAAAGCATCGTAAAGCTGTCCGTGTTCTTTTGCAATAACAGCAACTATTGTATTGTAAGAGCGCAATACATAATAGTTTTCAGTCTCGCATACTTCAGCAGTACAAGAGCGTAACCTTTTGTATGTAGAATGCTGTTTACGGTATTCACTCATTGCTTGCATATACTGCTCCCTAACCATAGCATTGACGTTTTCTTGATATGCTTTATTCATTTTCTTTAC
>ERZ842401.3863-NODE-3863-length-18133-cov-31.585408_pt1 | contig 18133 bp, 12 predicted proteins | sample MGYA00521270_ERZ842401 | MGnify/ENA primary metagenome ERZ842401 (study PRJEB31892, sample SAMEA3878208) | bioreactor metagenome | biome: Moose rumen | place: Sweden | collected 2011-10 | study: EMG produced TPA metagenomics assembly of the PRJEB12797 data set...
TGGACACCCTGATTAAGAGTCAGGTGCTCTACCAACTGAGCTACGGGTGCATGCCTTTTTGGCTTAAGCGGGTGCAAAGGTACAAACTTTTGCTGAAACCGCCAAACATTTAAAGGACTTTTTTCACCAAAAGCAGGAAAAAAACTTGCTTTGGTGGTGTAAAAAGGGGGCTCAGCAAGCCTTGAAACTCATGTCGAGCCCCTTTACGCTGTGTGTGAGTGCACCTACGCTGATGTAGTCGACGCCCTGTTCGGCATAGTCGCGGATGGTGTCGAAGGTGATTCCCCCACTCGACTCCGTCTCGAAGCGGTGGTCAATCATGTCGACGGCTTTCTTCGTGTCGGGCACGGAGAAGTTGTCGAGCATGATGCGGTCTACGCCTCCGTGCTGCATGACCTGCTGCAGCTCGTCGAAGTTGCGCACCTCAATCTCAATCTTCAGGTCGAGGCCCTTCTCCTTGAGGTAGGCGTGGCAGCGGTCGATAGCGTTGACGATGCCTCCGGCGAAGTCCACGTGGTTGTCCTTGAGCAGGATCATGTCGAAGAGTCCGATGCGGTGGTTCACGCCTCCGCCAATCTTCACGGCTTGCTTCTCCAGCATGCGCATGCCGGGGGTGGTCTTGCGGGTGTCCAGCACGCGTGTGCCCGTACCCTTCAGCCGTTCCACGTAGCGGTTGGTCATCGTGGCAATGCCGCTCATGCGCTGCATGATGTTCAGCATCAGGCGCTCCGTCTGCAGCAGCGAGCGCACGCGCCCCTTTACCACCATGGCTATGTCGCCTTTCTTCACGTGCGAGCCGTCGCCCATGAGCACCTCTACCTGCATCTCAGGGTCGAAGCGTCGAAACACCTCCTTGGCTATCTCTACGCCGGCCAGGATGCCGTCTTCCTTAATGAGCAGGTGCGACTGGCCCATGGCATCCTCGGGGATGCAGCAGAGCGTGGTATGGTCACCATCGCCGATGTCCTCGGCAAACGACAGATCTATGAGTCTGTCCACAAGTTCTTCTACACTCAGCATAATTTGTGTGCGGATTATAGGTTCATACTTTTTTTTACTCGAAATAGATGCCGATGCCCAGGCGGATGCCGAAGCCGCTGTACTCGCTGTGGTTCTTCAGGCTTTGGTTGTAGTAGACCTCGGGCTCGAAGGTCACCGTGCGGTTCAGGAAGTAGCAGTAGCCCAGCGACACCGTAGGCATGAAGTCGTCGTACGACCGCTCGTGGCGGTAGTTGGCGCCGGCACCTACGTACAGACCGTTGTTCTCGATGTAGTAGCGCAGGCCGGCACCGGCAGTCAGCGAGTTGCTGTCGGCCTTGCGGAAGTCGAAGCCCACGTTGGCGGTGATCATCCAGTTGTCTTCAAACAGGTAGCCGCCAGTGGCGTGGAGCCCCAGCCTCCAGTCTTGCGACTTTGTGTAGCTCAGGTTGATGCCCGAGGCGGAAGCCGAAGCATAGAACTTACCTGCGCTGAACGGTGTGCCCGACTCGCCGGCACTTTGTGCACTTGCACCTAAAGCCATCATCAGGCCGATGGCAGCCATCAATAGTTTCTTCATATTTTATTTTTTTAGTGGTGAGTGGTGAGAGGTAAGAGGTGAGAGATTACCTCTTATCACTTATTTCTTACCTCTTACCTCTTAATTCTTACCTCTTACTTACTTTCATATACCACAAGCAGAACCACAGGGTGGATACGATGGCTGAGCCGGCGGCTATTATCCAAGTCCACTGCTGCTGAAGGGCTGCAATCTGAGCCTTGCCTTCGGGTGTGCTATTGTCGAGCACGATGGGCAGCAACTGTTCGGTTACCAGGAACGTGGAGCAAACCACCGTCATAAACACCGCCGGAATAAGCGTGATGATGTAAGGCTTGTGCTGCTGTACCAGATAGACGGTGATAGCCCACAGCATAAACACCGCCAGCGTCTGGTTGCTCCAGCCGAACCAGCTCCACAGCTTGTCGAAGCCGCCCACGTAATTGGTCACGCCCTGAGCCTTCATCTCTGCCGTAGTAGCATCGTCGGCCATCTGCCATATCAGCAATGCCATGACAGCGGCAAACAAAGGTATGCACACGTACAGACGCTTGCGGATGCTGCGCTGTTCCATCTTCAGGAAGTTGGCTATGATAAGTCGGGCTGAACGCAGAGCCGTATCGCCGCTGGTGATGGGTGCTGCCACCACACCCAGCAGAGCCAGGATGCTGCCAAACACGCCCAGCCAGTTGTGACAGATGAGGTTCACCAGTGTCGGAGCATCCTTCACAGCTGCCTGACCGCCTTCAATGACCTCATAGCCCGGCTGCGGTTCGTTGTAGAAGAAATACATGGCCACCGTGGCCCAGATGAGGGCTACCAGACCCTCGGTAATCATGGCTCCATAGAAGATAGGTCTGCCCATCTTCTCGCTCTTCATGCAGCGGGCCATCAGAGGACTCTGTGTGGCGTGGAAGCCGCTGATGGCACCACAGGCGATGGTGATGAACAGAGCGGGGAAGATGCTCTTAGGCGTCAGCGCGGGAACGCTCAGGCCTTCCCACACCTCGGGGATGTCCGGCTGCTTCACGAAGAGCATCACAAGCAGTGAGCCTGCCATGAACAGCAGCGAGAAGGCGAACAGCGGATATACCTTGCCGATAATCTTGTCGATGGGCATCATCGTGGCAATGATATAATAAATGAACACCACGACAATCCAGAACACGTACTTGCCGAATTGCTCGGTGAAGAATGCTGGCTCCCACATGTCGCCCAGTATCTTGGCAGGGCTGAACACAAACACGGCGCCCACCATCAGCAGCAGGAACACCGAGAACACCAGCATCACCTGCTTGGTGGCATTGCCCAGATAGCGGCCTATAAGCTCGGGTTGGTTATCACCGCCGTTGCGCACAGAGAGCATGCCAGACATATAGTCGTGAACGGCTCCCGCAAAGATGCAGCCAAGCACTATCCACAGATAGGCGGCAGGACCGAACTTGGCTCCCATGATGGCACCGAAGATGGGGCCTGTGCCGGCAATGTTCAGAAACTGAATCATGAAGATTTTCCACGATGGCAGCACCATGAAGTCCACACCGTCAGCCTTTGCGACAGCGGGGGTGGGCCTGTCATCGGGACCGAACACACGCTCTACGAAGCGGCCGTAGAGCAGATAACCAATGATAAGAGCAATAATGCTTACAATAAACGAAATCATTTTTGTTTATTTTGAATAATGTTTAAAATTGGTGCGTTATTGAAAAGAAACGAATGAGAATAATGAGAATAATTATGCCCACAAATGAGAATAATAATTATTCCAATTCGTGAATATATTATTCCAATTATTCCAATTCGTTTTCATAAACCATATTTATTTTAAATGATTACTTTATATCAGAACCGGAAATCCAGCTGCATGTCCACGAAGTTGTAGTTGTGCTTGTCGGGATTGGCAATGCTGCGGTCGTTGACGCGGGCATACTCGAAGTTCAGCTGCAGGTTCTTGGTGAAGAAATAGTTGCAGCCAATCTCGTACATCGTCTTCGACGTGCTCCACTCCTTCGACTTCCTGTAGGTCTGATAGCGGCCCTTCAGGTGCAGCTTCGACTTGATGACGGGCACGATGCCGAAGGCATACCATCCGTCGGCCTTGTCGCCCAATGCGTAGTTGACGGTCTTGTTGCCCACCACGCCGGAACCCCAGCCCTGCGAGTGGATATACTCTGCACGGAAGGTGTATTCGTCCTTGTCGTACTCGGCTGACAGCGCATAGCGGTTCAGGGGCACGCTGGCCAGCTCCTGCTGTCCGGCTTCATTAATCACAGTCATCTCACCATGACTGCCCATCCAACCCGAGGCACCGATGCGCACACCTTTGACAGGCATCACCCAGAAACCGCCGATGATATCCTTGCGGTTGTCCTTATCGCGACTATTGATACCCTCACCGTTGTACACGCCCACCTGATAGTGCACCAAGGCACGACCCTCACTGTTGGGCAGGATGTCACCCTGTATCTGGATACCGATGTCGCGGCCACTTGACGATTTCTCGCCCGTGCGGTCTCCAAAAGCCGCGAGCTGGTTGATGACATCAGCGTATGCGTACCAGCCTTGTGTGATAGGGTGCGTGGGGTTCTCGAAGGTGAAGGCACGCTTGAACTGACCGGCACGTACACGAAACGCCTTATAGCGCACCCATTCGGCATAGAGATCCATCAGCGACACCGTAGCCTCGCCGGCACCCTTCTCGCTGGTGCCCTGAATCTGTACACGCCAGTCGAATTCGCCAATCTTTCCGTCCAGGATCAGACGCATCAGGCGCAGCTTGAACGAGTTGCTCTTGTCTTCGTACTTGTCCTGCCCCTGATACTGCAGCATGCCGTAGCCGCTGAACTTGACGTTACGAATCCACTGGGGAATGTCGGAGGCTGGCTTCTCGGCCGTAGTACCCTCGGTTTCCAAATTTTCTGCAAGGGCAGTCAGCGAAGAGCCCATCAGCACGACTGCGAATAAAACTCGATAGTAAGTTTTCATAATGTATCAATTATTAAATTCTCGGCAAAATTACAAAATATTTATCAATTATGAATTATGAATTATGAATTATTTTGTAACTTTGCAGCGAATTTTAATATTTATCAGCATTTTGAGAAAGATTATATGCCTTTTCATCGCATTTGCGTTCCTGATGAATGCACATGCACAGACCCCAAAATACGAGATGAGAGCCGTCTGGCTCACCACCATCGGAGGCATCGACTGGCCCCACAGCTACGCCAATTCTTCCCATTCCATCGACAGGCAGAAACAGGAGTTGACCACCATACTCGACCAGTTGCGGCAGGCCAACATCAACACCGTGCTTATACAGACGCGCGTGCGAGCCACCACCATCTTCCCCAGTAGCATGGAGCCCTGGGACGGCTGTCTCTCGGGCAAGCCCGGAACGTCGCCCGGCTATGATGCCCTGCAGTTCACCATCGACGAGTGTCACAAACGGGGCATGCAATGTCATGCGTGGATTGTCACCATCCCCGTGGGCAAATGGAACAACTACGGCTGCAAGCAGTTGCGGAAGAAGTACCCCGGACTCATCGTCAAAATAGGCGACGAGGGCTACATGAACCCTGAGAAGGCAGAGACGGGCGACTATCTGGCACGCTTCTGCCGCGATGTGGTGCGCCGCTATGATGTCGACGGCATCCACCTCGACTATATCCGCTATCCAGAAACATGGAAACTGAAGGTCACGCGCAGGCAGGGACGGCAGCACATCACCGGCATCGTGCGCAAAATTCAGCAGGCGGTGAAAGAAGAAAAGCCGTGGGTCATGCTGTCGTGCTCGCCCATCGGCAAGTACGACGACCTGACACGCTATAAGTCAGGCGGATGGAACGCCAACACCACGGTCTGCCAGGATGCGCAGGGATGGCTGCGCGACGGGCTGATGGATGCCCTCTTCCCCATGATGTATTTCCAGGGCAACAACTACTACCCCTTTGCCATCGACTGGCAGGAACAGAGCTACGGACGCCTGGTGGTGCCCGGTCTGGGCATCTACTTCCTGGACCCTCGCGAAGGCCGGTGGACGCTGCCGATGGTAGAGCGTCAGATGCACGTGGCCCGTCAGCTGGGAATGGGCCATTGCTACTTCCGCTCGAAGTTCTTCACAGACAATGTCAAGGGCATCTACGACTTCGGCAGCCGCTTCGATGCAACGCCCGCCCTGGTGCCGCCGATGACGTGGGCAGGAAAACCGGCCCCCGACGTGCCCGGCAACCTGACACTGAGCGGACAGACACTCAGCTGGGGTGCCGCCACCGACCGCAGCGGGTCGCCACACCTCTTTTATAATATCTATGCCAGTGAGCACTATCCCGTTGACGTTAACAAGGCGGAAAACCTGATGGCCACGCGACTCACCGTCAACGAAATCAAGGTGCCCACTGGCAGACTCAACTACGCCGTGACGGCCATGAACAACTACGGCATGGAGAGTCTCCCGGCACAACTGCTTGTCAACGCCACGCCGCACCACAGCGCAGCACGCATCAGCCGCACCGACGGACACCCCGTGTCCCTGCCCAAGAAGGGCAGCACCCTCGATGCAGAATTCATCGTGATAGAAAACATGGCAGGACAGCAGCTGGCCGTACGCCCCTACTCTGCCACCCTCGACGTCAGCGCTCTGCCCGACGGCATGTATCAGCTGCGTTCGCTGGGGCGCAAGGGGCGCAACCACCGCATCGGCTTCATCGCCGTCAAACGCTAACCTCTCGCCACTCACCTCTCACCTCTCACCACTTACCTCTTACCTCTTACCACTCACCTCTCACCACTAAAACTTAAAAATTGATAATCGCGCTCGTTTCTCAAAGAAAATGAGTAACTTTGCAGCCAAAATGTTTAAACCATCAGATAAGTAATGACCACAAAGAATCTTAAGAAGGTGCTCGTACTCGGATCGGGCGCATTGAAAATCGGACAGGCAGGCGAGTTCGACTACTCGGGTTCGCAAGCCCTGAAAGCCCTGCGCGAAGAGGGCATCAAAAGCGTACTGGTGAACCCCAACATCGCCACCATCCAGACATCGGAAGGTATTGCCGACCAAGTGTATTTCCAACCCGTGAACTCGCATTTCGTCACGGAGATCATCAAGAAAGAGCGCCCAGACGGCATCCTGCTCGCCTTTGGCGGACAGACAGCCCTGAACTGCGGCACAGAGCTCTATCTGAACGGTACTCTCAAGGAGTACGGCGTGCAGGTGCTGGGCACCAGCGTGGAAGCTATCATGGACACCGAAGACCGCGACCGCTTTGTGAAGAAACTCGATGAGATAAGCCTGAAGACGCCCGTGAGCCACGCTGTGGAAAACATGGACGATGCGCTGAAGGCTGCCCGCGAGATTGGCTTCCCCATCATGATTCGTTCGGCCTACGCCCTTGGCGGTCTGGGCTCGGGCATCTGTCCAGACGAGAAAGCTTTTGTGGAACTGGCTGAGTCGGCCTTCACCTTCGCACCGCAGATTCTGGTGGAAGAGAGTCTGAAGGGCTGGAAGGAGATTGAGTTCGAGTGCATACGCGATGCCAACGACCGCTGTTTCACCGTGGCTTCCATGGAGAACTTCGACCCGCTGGGCATCCATACGGGCGAAAGTATCGTGGTGGCTCCCACCTGTTCGCTCACCGACGAGCAGGTGAAGATGCTGCAGGAGATCACCATCAAGTGCGTGCGCCATCTGAACATTGTGGGAGAGTGCAACATACAGTTTGCCTTCAACGCACAGACCAACGACTACCGCATCATCGAGATCAATGCTCGCTTGAGCCGTTCCAGCGCATTGGCCTCAAAAGCAACGGGTTATCCCCTTGCCTTCGTCGCTGCAAAGATTGCCCTTGGCTATACGCTCGACCAGATTGGCGAGATGGGCACCACGTCGTCGGCATACGTGGCTCCGAGCCTCGACTATATGATTTGCAAGATACCCCGCTGGGACCTCACCAAGTTTGCAGGCGTCAGCCGTCTCATTGGTTCGTCAATGAAGTCCGTGGGCGAGATTATGTCCATAGGCCGCTCGTTCGAGGAGATGATTCAGAAGGGTCTGCGCATGATTGGTCAGGGCATGCACGGCTTTGTGGGCAACGACCACACGAAGTTCGAGAACCTGGATTACGAGCTGGCCAACCCCACCGACCTGCGCATCTTTGCCATCGCACAGGCTTTGGAAGAGGAATACACCATCGAGCGCATCGAGGAGCTCACCAAGATTGACGTCTGGTTCCTGGAGCGTCTGAAGCATATCGTCGACCTGAAGCACGAGCTGCAGAAATACGACCGCCTGGAAGACCTGAGCGACGAGCTGCTGCTGGAGGTGAAGCGCTGTGGATTCAGCGACTTCCAGATAGCCCGCTTCGTGCTGAAGCCCAAGAGCGGCAACATGGAGAAAGAGAACCTGGAGGTGCGCCGCTATCGTAAGCAGCGTGGTGTGGTGCCCTCTGTGAAGCGCATCCCCACCGTGGCCAGCGAGCATCCTGAGCTGACAAACTACCTCTACTTTACATATACACACGTGCCTGCCTTCCAGGATGACTTCACCCTTAAGTCTGCTGCCGTGTCACAGCAACCCTACACCGCAGCCCACGACATCAACTACTACAACAACGAGAAGTCTGTAGTTGTCTTAGGCTCAGGCGCTTATCGCATCGGTTCCAGCGTTGAGTTCGACTGGTGTTCGGTCAACGCCATCAACACAGCCCGCAAGCTGGGTTACAAGTCGATAATGATCAACTACAACCCCGAGACCGTCTCTACCGACTACGACATGTGCGACCGTCTGTACTTCGACGAGCTCAGCCTGGAGCGTGTGCTCGACGTGATGGACCTGGAGCAGCCCCGTGGTGTGGTGGTCTCGGTGGGTGGTCAGATTCCCAACAACCTGGCTATGAAGCTCTATCGGCAGGGTGTGCCCGTGCTGGGTACCTCGCCCGTGAACATCGACCGTGCTGAGAACCGCGACAAATTCTCGGCCATGCTCGACAAACTGGGCATCGACCAGCCCGCTTGGCAGGCTCTGACCTCGTTCGACGATGTGAAGGAGTTTGTGGGCAAGGTGGGCTACCCTGTCCTTGTGCGTCCGTCGTATGTGCTCTCAGGTGCGGCTATGAACGTGTGCTACGATGACGAGGAGCTGCATCGCTTCCTGAACATGGCCACAGAGGTCTCGAAGGAGTTCCCCGTGGTTGTCTCGCAGTTCATGCAGGAGACCAAGGAGATTGAGTTCGATGCCGTGGCCGACAAGGGCGAGGTGGTGGAGTATGCCATCTCTGAGCACGTGGAGTATGCCGGTGTGCACTCCGGCGACGCCACGATGGTGTTCCCTGCTCAGAACATCTATTTCTCTACCATCCGTCAGATTAAGAAGATTGCCCGCAAGATTGCTGCCGAGCTCAACATCAGCGGTCCGTTCAATATCCAGTTCCTGGCCAAGAACCGCGAGGTGAAGGTCATCGAGTGCAACTTGCGTGCTTCGCGTTCGTTCCCCTTCGTGTCGAAAATCCTGAAGCGCAACTTCATCGAGACGGCTACGAAGATCATGCTGGACGCCCCCTACCAGAAGCCCGACAAGAGCGAGTTCGACATCGACCGCATCGGTGTGAAGGCCTCGCAGTTCTCGTTTGCCCGCTTGCAGAATGCCGACCCCGTGCTGGGTGTCGACATGAGTTCTACCGGCGAGGTGGGCTGTCTGGGCGACGATATGAACGAGGCCCTGCTCAACGCCCTCATTGCCACTGGCTACTCCATCCCCCGCGATGCCGTGCTCATCTCGTCGGGTGGTGCCAAGGGTAAGGTCTCTCTGCTTGAGCCTGCCCAGCAGCTGGCCAAGAAGGGCTTCACCATCTATGCCACTGCCGGCACGTCGAAGTTCTTCAACGAAAATGGTGTTCCGGCTGTCACCGTGGCTTGGCCTGATGAAGATGCAAACGACGGTCAGGGTTCCATGAATGTCATGGACCTCATCTCGCAGCACAAGGTGGGCTTGGTCATCAATGTGCCGAAGAACCACTCCAGCCGCGAGCTCACCAACGGCTACAAAATCCGTCGCGGAGCCATCGACCACAACATCCCCCTGATGACCAACGTCCGCTTGGCCAAGGCCTTCATCGAGGCCTTCACCGCCCTGTCGCTCGAAGATATAAAGATCAAGAGTTGGCAGGAGTACATCAATTGAGTGTGGTGATATGACTACGCTAACCAACAGACCCGGCACGTTGCGTCGAGGGGTAGAAATACCCCCCCCCACCGTCGTCGCCGCCCTTGGCCCGGAATCTAACGTAACCGCCCCACATACAGAGCGCCCACTACGCCCTGCTGCACTTGGCATACGCCAAGTCGGCAGGGCTTTTTGTATTCACCAAATTCAGATAAATGGCATCAAGACACTCATATTTCAGTCAGGACCGGCGTGCGATGCGCATAGCCGCCCGCTACGGTCTGACCTACGAGTACAAGCTGGCTCGCCGCCACAACCTCAGCCCCATCGAGGCGCTGGAGGACTGGGACATGCTGAAGCCGGAAGACTATGGAGTGTTTGAAGAAGGATAAGCCCACGTGGCATGTCTGCGTGTGGTTTTATTTGTGTAATGATACCCCGCTGGTTCGCGGAGAATAGGCGGGGTTTTTACTAAAGAAAAGTAAGATACAATGGCAAAGAAAGCTAAAGTGGTAAAAGAGAAGTCGATAGAAGACCGCATATGGGATAGCGCGAATAAGCTTCGTGGTAATCTCACGGCATCAGAGTATCAGAATGTGGTGCTGGGTCTTGTCTTCTTGAAATATATCAGCGATTGCTTTGATAAGCGTTATAACGAACTAGTTGCCGAAGGTGACGGCTTCGAGGAAGATCGCGACGAATATACGGCAGAGCATGTGTTCTGGGTGCCTCAGAAAGCCCGTTGGAATGTCATTGTCAGTCAGGCTCACGAACCCCAGATTGGGCAGGTGATTGACCACGCCCTTGAAGAGATTGGTCGTGAGAACCCCCGATTGAAGAAGGTGATGCCCAACAACTATTCTCGCCCAGAGATTGACAAGATACGCTTGGGCGAGGTGGTAGAAATCTTCGACAACATGGATATGCACGCACAAGGCGAAGGCATTGATCTCTTTGGGCGGGTGTATGAATACTGCTTGCAGAACTTTGCTGCCGAGACACAATCATCAGGAGGTGAATTCTATACGCCTTCCTGCATTGTCCGTACCATTGTCGAGGTGCTGCAGCCCTTCGAAGGTCGGGTCTATGACCCCGCCTGTGGTTCGGGTGGTATGTTTGTGCAGAGTGCCAAGTTCATTCAGCAGCATCAGGGCAATCTCCGTAATGTCACTATCTATGGTCAGGAGTTTAATGCCAACACCTGGAAGATGGCGCACATGAACTTGGCTATTCGTGGCTTGGATGCAGACCTTGGTGATAGTTGGGGCGACAGCTTTGGCGACGACAAACACGCCACCAAGAAGTTCGACTTCATCATGGCCAATCCGCCCTTCAATATGAAGGATTGGGGAGCCAGCCGTCTGGCAGATGATGTACGCTGGAAATATGGTGTACCACCTGAGGGCAATGCCAACTACGCTTGGATTCAGCACATGGTGCATCATCTTTCGCCAACAGGCCGTATAGGTCTTGTGCTTGCCAATGGTTCGCTCACTTCTCAAAGCGGTGGTGAGGGTGAAATCCGCAAGCGACTTATCGAGGCAGACTTGGTAGAAGGTATTATCGCTATGCCAAATCAGCTATTCTACAATGTAGCTATCCCAGTTTGCTTGTGGTTCTTCAATCGCAAAAAGAAGAACCCGGGCAAAGTGCTCTTCATTGATGCCAGGGAAATGGGTATGATGGTTGACCGCACACACCGAGAACTCTCTGACGACCTTGTGCGCTATGATGTGGTTAAGAAGGAGGACAAGCCTTGGGCTTCGCTTCTTGCTGAGGAGTGCGATGTGCAGCGTATTGCTGCTGCTTTCCGTAGTTACGAGGCTGGGACGCTCGAAGACGTCAAAGGCTTCTGCAAAGTTGCTACCCTTGAAGAGATAGGCAAGCAGGATTGGGTGCTGACACCAGGCCGCTACGTTGGTATAGCAGACGAAGAAGACGATGGTGAACCATTCGAAGAGAAGATGCAACGCCTGACCTCAGAACTGAGCGGGCTCTTCGCTGAGAGCCACCGCTTAGAGGAAGAGATTAAGAAGCAGCTAAGTAGTATTGGTTTTAATATATGAACTAAAGTATTGAAGTTATGAAGAAATTTTTGCTAATAATCATGCTGTTTACTCCTCTGATAGGATTCTGTCAGTCGGAAGAGAAACAATATTACCTTTACAACATTGTGTCATTTGAAGGCGATTTTACGAAAGAAGACTTCAAAGTTTACTATGATAACGGCCTTGAGGTAAAAAGGCTTAGAAACGATCAGGGAAACAAAATGAAGTTTAAAACTCCAGCAGGTGCACTGATGTATTTCCTTTCACAAGGATGGGAGATGTACCTAAATGGAGCGACATCCAAAGGCTCATCGTTTCAAGGAACTGGTTCGTCTAACACCAGTTCGTATTGGATTTTACGTAAACCCTGTTCCAAAGAAGAATTTGAAAAGGCAGTCGAGGATGGTATTTCAAAATGAATTTTAAAGAGACAGAGAAGGAAATCATCAGAACCATCGTCAAGTACGGAAGCGATGTAAAATCTCTTGCAGAGGTTATAAACAAAAGCCATCTGTTAGAGAATAGAGGCATTGCTATCATCCCAAACAACAGGCACTTGATCTATTTGAAAAAGGCACAGTATAAAGAGTGGGACGATAAAGAGGCTTTTGGCTATATTTCGGATATGGTGTCATTGTTGTCTTATCTGATAGATAACAGGTTGCTTATAACTATACCCTTTCGTGACAGCAATCCATTAGTCATCGGAAAGGAAAAAGCTGAATGGGGCAAGGGTTGTATCATCATCAATGATGGAGAAGGATATATTAAAGAAGATAACGACTTCTTTAATTGGTATGAAAATGAACAGCAAGCCTATTGGCCCTGTACTTGTTCTGATGAATTCTTACCCATCTCAAAAACCTTGACTTATTGGTTCTCAGTAAGCCAGGAACTAAAAGATTTGGTGAAACATAATTTCAAGACTGAGGAGCAGCTACGTTTTATAGAACAGCAACGGCTTACCTGGGTATCAATCTTCGTGGCATTATTAATAGGCTTAATAGGAGTATTTTTGCAAATAATAAATTCTCATTTATGAAGGAGTGGAAAGAATATAAGCTTGGAGAGGTTACGATACCAGTTAGAGATAGGATAGAGACATCTTGTTTGGATATTTCTTCTTATATCTCGACTGAAAACATGCTACCCAATAAAGTCGGGGTAACGCTGTCATCTGGTATTCCGGCAGGTAATGCTATCAAGTTCGAAAAAGGAGATGTTCTTATATCCAATATTCGTCCATACTTTAAGAAAATCTGGAGAGCTGACAAAGTCGGTGGCTGTTCTGCGGATGTCATTTGTTTGAGGGCATCAAATGAAGTTGACCCACTTTTCCTTTATTATCTTTTGAGTCAGGATTTGTTCTTTGACTATGTTATGCAAGGGGCAAAAGGAACAAAAATGCCTCGTGGCGATAAGAGTCAGATTATGCAATGGCCAATATCAATCCCAAGCATAACCCTTCAGAAAAAAATAGCCTCCATACTATATTCCCTTGATGACAAGATCGAGATAAATAAGCAGATAAATAACAATTTAGAGCAACAGGCACAGGCTTTATTTAAGTCATGGTTTGTTGACTTTGCCCCTTTCAAAGATGGTAAGTTCGTAGAGAGTGAACTTGGATTGATTCCTGAGGGGTGGAGAGTGTGTACTTTAGGAGAAGCCTGTAAATGCGAATTAGGCGGAACACCTAGTAGAGCAATCAAATCATATTGGGGTGGTAATATTGCATGGATTAATTCAGGTGAAGTGAATAAGTTTCGTATTTGTGAAGCTTCAGAATTTATAACCGATGAGGGCTTAAATCATTCCGCGACCAAATTACTACCTTCAAAAACTACAGTTTTAGCTATAACAGGTGCAACATTAGGTCAAGTAAGTTTGTTAGAAATTGATTCTTGCGCTAACCAATCTGTTGTAGGAGTAAAGGAGAATGAAACAATTCCATATACATATATTTATCCTGCAATAAAATATAATATTAATAAACTTGTTAATATGCAAACTGGGGGCGCTCAACAACATATTAATAAAGAAAATATACAAAGTCTCCAATTAATTGAACCTCCAAAAAATATAATGGAAGAGTATAAATTACTAACCCTCCCATTATATGAAGAAATTGGCAAACTTTGTTTTGAGAATCTTCGTCTAGCTACCCTTCGCGATACTCTTCTTCCCAAACTCATGTCAGGTCAAATTAAACTATAGCATATTATGTCAGCATTCTCAGAAGACACATACGAGCAGGCGCTCATAGAACTTTTCCAGAGCCTTGAAGATAAGCAGTACCGTTATGAGTACGGGCCTGACATAGAGCGTGACTACACCAACCCGATACTGGATGAAGTGCTGCAAGAGTCGTTGCATCGCATCAATCCTGCTTTGCCTCTCGATGCCATCGATGACGCCATCAAGAAACTGCATCAGATAGAAGGATCGTCGCTCTATGAGTGTAACTTTAAGTTCACCCAGATGCTGCAGTATGGTGTAGAGGTTCAATATACTGACGCGAAGCATCAGGTAAAGACGGCTATCGTAAACCTGATAGACTACGCCCATGAAGACGAGAACGACTACTTGGTGGTGAACCAATACACCATGCAGGAGCTCGAAACCAAACGTCCTGATATCGTGGTGTTTGTGAATGGTCTGCCATTAGTGGTTATCGAGCTGAAATCGCCCAGCAGAGAAGAGACGGATGCCAGCGAAGCCTACCTGCAACTGCGCAACTATCAGAAGTTCATTCCTTCGCTGTTCATTTATAACGCCTTCAATGTGATGAGCGATATGGCCCTCACGAAGATAGGCACTATAACAGCCAAGGAAGACCGCTACATGGAATGGAAGCAGCCTACAGGAGATGTGGCTGACTATGACGTGGCTTTCAAGTCGGTATTCACGCCGAAGGTGCTGCTTAACCTGCTGAAGAACTATATCCTCTTCGATGTCCGCGAGGGCAGCTACACCAAAATCCTTGCAGGCTATCATCAGTTCTACGCCGTAGAGAAGGCTGCCACGAGGACAGAGGAAGCCGTAAAGGGTGACGGAAAGATTGGTGTGTTCTGGCATACACAAGGTTCTGGAAAGTCGCTGTCGATGGTATTCCTTGCTCATCACCCCAAGGTGCAGGCCATGAATCCTACCATCGTGGTGGTAACAGACCGCAACGACCTCGACGAGCAGCTGTATGGTCAGTTTGCCCGTACCGTTGACTTCCTTCGTCAGCGAGCCGTACAATGTACCAGCCGTAATGCTGAGAATGATGACACATCACTCAAGGCCATGCTGAAGAACCGTCATTCAGGGGGTATCATCTTCACCACTATGCAGAAGTTTGACGATTGGGATGGCGCACTGTCTGACCGACAGAACATCATCGTGATGACTGATGAGGCACATCGTGGACAGTATGGCATGGAAGAAAAGATTGACGAAGAAGGGAATGTGCATATCGGTGCTGCCCGTAAGATTCGCAACTCGTTGCCTCATGCTTCCTATATCGGCTTCACGGGTACGCCCATCTCTGACAAAGACAGGGACACACGCGAAATATTTGGCGACGATATTGATGTGTATGACATGACGCAGGCTGTCAATGACGGGGCGACAAGACCTGTCTATTACGAAAGCCGTGTCATCAAACTGAAACTCGATGATGCTGTTCTTGCCAAGATTGATGCCGAGTACGAAAGGCTGAGAGAAGAAGGAGCATCGGAAACAGACCTGGAAGAGAACAAGAAGGAGATGTCGCACATGGACGAGTTGCTCGGTAATGATGCGACTATCAACGACCTGGTAAATGATATCATCGCCCACTATGAGGACAACCGCCAATACGTTTGCTGTGGTAAGGCAATGATTGTAGGTTACTCTCGACCTATAGCCATGAAGATATACAAGCGCATCCTTGAACTGCGCCCGGATTGGACTGAGAAGGTGAAGGTGGTGATGACCAGTGGGAATAAAGACCCTGAGGAGTGGGCTGACATCATCGGAGGCAAAGCCTATAAGAAGGAACTGGCCAAGAAGTTCAAGGATGAGAACGACCCCATGAAGATTGCCATCGTGGTGGATATGTGGCTGACAGGTTTCGATGTGCCGTCGCTGGCAACGATGTATGTCTATAAGCCCATGAAGGACCACAACCTGATGCAGGCTATTGCCCGGGTTAACCGAGTATTCCCAGAAAAGGCTGGTGGCTTGATTGTTGACTATGTGGGTATCGCAGCTGCCTTGAAAGAGGCCATGAAACGCTATACCAAGCGCGACCGTGACAACTATGGCAATAACGACATCAAGGAAAAAGCATACTCGGAGTTCAAGGAGAAACTGGAGATTTGCCGTGACCTGTTGCATGGCTATGATTATAGTGGATTCCATCATGGGACACCTGCGGTACGTGCAAAATTGATTAAGGGTGGCGTCAACTTCCTGATAGCTCCAGGGAAAACCGAAGACTGCAAGGCTTTCATCAAGAATGCCTCATTGCTGCGTCAGGCTGTAACTCTTTGTCGTTCCTTGCTCGTCGAGGAAGAGCGCTTTGAGGTCAGCTTTATGGAGTCGGTGCGAATCCTGATGATCCGACTCCAACGCCCGGGCAATATAACCAAGAAGGACATCAACAAACGTATTGCAGCACTCATAAAGCAGAGCGTGCAGAGCGATGGTGTGGTGAATCTCTTTGACGAACAGACGGAGTTCTCGCTCTTCGACGAGAAATTCATGGAAGAGGTCAAGAAGATGAAGGAGAAGAACCTTGCTGCCAAGTTGCTCGAAGACTTGCTTCGCGGGCGTGTGCGTACATTGATTAACATTAATATTGTCACGGGCGAGCTGTTCAGCAACAGGTTCATTAAAACGCTCAATCGCTATATCAATGGGTTGCTGACAAACGAAGAGGTCATACAGGAGCTGCTTAAGCTGGCTCAGGAAATGATGGATGCAGAGAACGAGGGCAATGAACTGGGGCTCTCAAAGGAGGAAAAGGCATTCTATGATGCCCTGACCCGTCCGCAGGCTGTTAAGGACTTCTATACCAATGAGCAGTTGGTTGACCTTACCAAAGAGTTGACCGACATGCTCAGAAAGAACAGCACCATCGACTGGAACCGCAGAGAATCTGAACGTGCCAATATGCGCCGTCTGGTCAAGCGATTGCTGAAAAAGTACAAGTACCCGCCTGAGGAAGCAGAAGACGCGATGAACGTCGTTCTGAAGCAGTGCGAACAGTGGGCGGAGAATAACGACAATGCTGATAATCCTATAACCATCAACGTCACCGTAGAGAATCATTATCACGGCAACATAGAGACTTTGAACATCAATAACGAAAATAATTGACTTAAATATTTGGTGAAAAGCAGAGGATTTGTTACCTTTGCATTCAGAAAAAGACATCGTGGAAAAATAAAAGAGCATAGACGGCTTTCTCGTTGACCTCAAGAACCGCTAATTTAAAAAGTATTATCGAGAATAGAATGTCTGCCTTGCTCACGTCATGGAGACGTGGGCATTCGGCAGTTACAGTATCTCGAAGATACTTAGCGGTTCCAGAGGTCATACTGTTATCTGTAGGTGCCCGCTCTCCTTTTTCAAGAATACGATCCGACAGACTTTACTTCTAATTATAAAACATTTTGAATCTATGGAAACAACAGAAACGCCGCAACACAGTGGCAATGGCATCTACAACTACTTCCAGGGCGCTACCATCAACAACCTCGTCATCAACGGCAACATGACCAAGAGCGGTGAAGAACACTATCACTCAACCCCTGCGGACAGCCAGAACCAGCACACCTATAACGACCTGCAGGTGGCCAAGGCACTGACGAACATCGTGGGGAAGGGAAAGGCGATTGACTCGAAGTGGAAATGGGCTGGTGCTATCTGGCTGCTGCAATGGGTCTGCAACTATCCTTCGAACACCCGTCAGGCCTGCGAGAAGATCAACAGCCTGCCGTTGCCCGAAGATTTGGAGTTTTGTTGCGACTATCGCAACGTGAGAGAACTGACCACGCTGTCGTTCCTCAGTGAGGATGCTCGCCACTTAGAGAACGTGAAGTACAGTAAGAACGACGAAGGGGCTTTCTTGGAACTGAGGAAAGTGGTGAAAGCCCTGGGCGAAGAACTGCAAAAAACCATAGACGCCAGCCCTCGCACTAATACCTGATTGGCAAATCGTTGGCAAACCATTGGCAAATCGTTGGCAAATCGTTGGCATTCCGTTGCACTGCAACGGGGTGCCATTTCTTTTTCGTACCTTTGCATCAAGACGGAGGGCCCCCGTTGAAACAATTGATAATTGACAATTGACAATTGATAAACATGGACAACGCTTCGAAGAAGAAACCAAGGAAGAAAGAGCCGCGCGAGCAC